>ULKO01014765.1_pt1 | contig 15496 bp, 9 predicted proteins | sample 1951091 | NCBI WGS metagenome assembly ULKO01 (sample SAMEA4835494, study PRJEB28245) | human gut metagenome | biome: gut microbiome; material: fecal sample | place: Denmark | collected 2008 | reverse complement strand
CTTTCAAATCTTGATGCTAAGTTAAGAGTTCAGATGCGTGTTGAGATTTCTAAGCTTCATAAGAGATTACAGACAACAATCATCTACGTAACACATGACCAGACAGAGGCTATGACACTTGGTACAAGAATCGTAGTTCTTAAGGATGGTATTATACAGCAGGTAGATACACCTCAGAACCTTTACAATACACCTAACAACATTTTCGTTGCTGGTTTCATTGGTTCACCTCAGATGAATCTTATCGATGCTACAGTAGCTCAGGAAGGTTCACAGGCAGTTCTTAAGATGAGCGAAGAAGTTGTTATCAAACTTCCAGCTGAAAAGAGCAAGAAGCTTATCGATGAAGGTTATGTTGGAAAGACAGTTGTAGTTGGTATCCGTCCAGAAGACGTTAAAGATGATCCAGAATTTATCGCTGCTCATCAGGATACTAAGTTTAAGTCAACAATCAGAGTATATGAATTACTTGGTGCTGAAGTTAACCTTCACTATGAAATCGGTGATGTTACATGTACAGCTAAGGTTAATCCTAGAACAACAGCTCGTCCAGGTGATGAAGTTGAATTCGCTATGGATGTTGCAAGACTTCATGTATTTGATAAGGAAACAGAAATGGTAATTACTCACTAATTACTATACATAATTAGATATTTGTATTATTCAAATATAATTATTTTATAAAATTTAGAGGAAGTGTATAATTTCTATACATTTCCTCTTTTTTTTTTTGTCATTTTGCTTTACAATGATATAGTAAATGTCAAAAAGATGCGAAGGAATGGAGTATAATATGATTTCAAATCAGATTTTACAGACAACCGTTGATGGGTTAAAAGAAATATCACGAGTTGATTTATGTGTTATTGATGCAGAGGGCAAGGTTGTAGCTAAGACATTTGATAATGTTGCTGAATGTACAGCAGATGCACTTGTATTTATAGATTCACCAGCAGATAGTCAGGTGGTTAATGGATATCAGTTCTTTAAGGTTGTTGAAGATGGCAATCTTGAGTATATAATATTGGCTAAGGGAACAACTGATGATGTATTTATGTTAGGAAAGCTTGCAGCATTTCAGATACAGAATTTACTTGTGGCTTATAAGGAAAGATTTGATAAGGATAACTTTATTAAAAATCTTCTTCTTGATAATCTTCTAAGGGTTGATATGTATACAAGAGCTGAGAAGCTTCATATTGATACGGATGTAAAGAGAGTTGTATATATTATTGAGACTAAGCACGAGAAAGATATTAATGCATTAGAGACAATAAGAACTTTATTTGCTTCAAGAACAAGGGATTTTATCACAGCCGTTGACGAGAAGAGTATAATACTTGTCAGAGAGGTTAAGAGTAATGAAACTTACGAAGACCTTGATAAGACAGCAGAAGTTATTATAGATATGTTAAATACAGAGGCTATGAGTTCTGCACATATTGCTTATGGTACTATTGTTAATGATATAAGAGAAGTATCACGTTCTTACAAGGAAGCTAATATGGCTCTTGATGTAGGCAAGATATTCTATAGTGACAAGAATGTTGTTGCATATAACAGACTTGGTATTGGACGTTTAATATATCAGCTTCCACTTCCACTTTGTCAGATGTTCATAAGAGAGATATTTGACGGAAAGTCACCTGATGATTTAGATGAGGAGACATTATCAACAATTAACAAGTTCTTTGATAACAGCCTTAATGTATCAGAGACATCAAGACAGTTATATATCCACAGAAATACTCTTGTATACAGACTAGATAAGCTTCAGAAGACTACAGGCCTTGATTTGAGAGTGTTTGATGATGCCATAACATTTAAGATTGCACTTATGGTAGTTAAATATATGAAATATATGGAAAGTAAAGATACATACTAATTTGGAGGAATATTAATAATGATTATAATGGAAGATGTTACCAAAACGTATACATCTGGAGTTCCTGCTTTGAACGGAATTAATCTTCACGTTCAGAAAGGAGAATTCGTGTTTATAGTAGGTAAGAGTGGTTCAGGTAAGTCAACTCTTATAAAGCTTCTTCTTAAGGAACTTGACCCAACATCGGGTAAGATATACGTTAATAAAAAGTACCTTAATAAACTTACAAGAAAGAAGTTACCGTATCTTAGAAGAGATATCGGTGTTGTATTTCAGGATTTCAGACTTTTACCAGATCGTAATATATACGATAATATTGCATTTGCACAGAAAGTTGTCGAAGCTCCTAATAAGAAGATTAAGAGCAGGGTTCTTGCTATGCTTTCAATGGTAGGACTTCTTGATAAGTATAAGTCATTTCCTAATGAGTTATCAGGTGGTGAACAGCAGAGAGTTGCCATAGCCAGAGCACTGGTTAATAAGCCAGCTATATTATTGTGCGATGAGCCTACAGGTAACCTTGACCCAGCTAATTCTAATGAGATTATGAAGATATTAGATCAGGTTAACAAGCAGGGAACAACAGTACTTGTTGTTACTCATAATATGGAGATAGTTCAGCAGATGAAGAAGAGAACTATTACTATGAGCGAAGGCAAGATTATCAGTGATTTGGAAAAAGGTGGTTATTTCTATGAAGATTAGATCGTTATTTTATCATATTAAAGACGGATTAAAGAACATCTATCGTAATAGATTGTTCTCTCTTGCGTCTATAGCAACAATTACAGCGTGTATATTCCTTTTTGGTGTATTCTATGCACTTGTATCCAATTTTCAGTATATGATTCATAAGGCTGAGAATGAAGTATGCGTAACAGTATTTTTCGATGAAGGACTTACAGACGCAGATATTAAGAAGCTTGGCGATACGATAAGCCAGCGTAATGAAGTGTCAAGAATTCATTATACATCAGCTGATGAAGCATGGGAGAATTACAAGGCTGAGTATTTTAAAGATTACCCAGAACTTGCAGAGGGTTTCAAGGATGATAATCCTCTTGCTAATTCTTCATCATATGAGATATATCTTAATGAAGCTTCAAGTCAGGCTACACTTGTAACATACCTTGAAAATCTTGATGGTATAAGACAGGTTAACCGTTCAGAGGCAACAGCAAGTGGACTTGCCAGTGCCGCAAGACTTGTTAGTTACATAACAATAGCAATTATAGTTATTCTTCTTGCAGTATCTATATTCCTTATTACTAACACAATTGTAATAGGTATTACTGTCCGTAAAGAGGAGATTTCTATTATGAAGTATATAGGTGCTACAGATGCGTTTGTTAATGCACCATTCTTCGTAGAAGGTATTGTAATTGGACTTGTTGGTTCAATTATTCCAATAGTTATTCTTAGATTTGTATATGAGAATATTATTAATTTTGTTATGAATAAGTTCTCGATACTTCAGAACATTCTTGCGTTTATGCCGGTTAATGATGTATTCAGAATACTGGTTCCAGTAGGAATTCTTCTTGGTATCGGAATAGGTGCATTAGGAAGCTTCTTTGCCGTAAGAAAGCATGCTAATGTATAGCAGATAATATTAGCCAGACATAGGACTGCTGCATTGAATTATATGATTATGTATTATATATGAAGATTATATTATGTGATTGTATATGATATGTGGAAGTCCTATTTAAAAATAAAAATGGTATCTGACAGTATAGATTGTTATGCTATTGTTAAGCGGCCGTTTGTATGCATTTTATAAATGATCTGGCTGAATGGAGGAGTTGTATGAGGAGAGCATTAGCAAAAAGGCTTATTCCATTGTTGATGGTACTTGTGCTTGTAATACCATATTTTGCAGTGTCATATTATGATGTATATGGAGATGATAAGCAGAATCTCAATGATGCTAACAGCAAGAAAAAAGATTTGCAGAGCCAGTATGAACAGACAGAGAAAATAATTGAAGACTTAAAGGCACAGAACGATGATATGATAGCTTATATTGCCCAGCTTGATGCACAGATGTCCAGTGTTGATGGCGAGCTTAATGAGGTTAATGAGCAGGTTGAGCAGATAGAGGCTGAGATAGCGGATACAGAAGAAAAGCTTGCACAGGCAGAGATAGAGGCAGAAGAACAGTATAGTTCAATGAAGCTTAGAATTCAGTTTATGTATGAACATAATGATGAAACATATTTTGCATTGCTTATGAATTCCCAGAGTATGGGTGATATGCTTAATAAGGCGGAATATATTACAAAAATCTCACAGTATGACAGGGAAATGCTTGAAAAATATAATGCTACTGTTACTTATATAACTGTCGCCAAAGCACAGTTAGAAACGGACAGGGAGACACTTGTAACCAAGCAGGAGGAGCTTGAAGATAAGAGAGCTTCACTTTCACTGCTTGAGTCAACCAAGAAGAGTGAAATGGCTTCATTACAGAAGAATAAGCAGCAGCAGGAGAATTATAAAGCTAAGATAGAAGCTGATATAAAGGCTCAGGACGAATATATTGCCAAGATAGAGGCAGAGATTAAGGCCAAGGAGAATAGTGGAAGTGCCAATGTTGTAAAATATGATGGTGGAAAGTTCAAGTGGCCTACAGAGTCAACAAGGATAACCTCACCTTATGGTGATACAGAGGGCAGAAGCTCTCCGCATAAGGGAATTGATATCGGTGCACTTAACAGAGGCGTTGCGGGTGATGCTATATATGCGGCGTATGATGGTGATGTGGTAATTGCGACATTTAGTTCATCAGCGGGTAATTATATTATGATTAATCATGGTGGTGGATTGTATACAAGATATCTGCATGCTTCAAAGCTTCTTGTCAGTGCAGGAACACATGTAACTAAGGGACAGAAGATAGCACTTATGGGAACAACTGGTGATTCTGACGGAGTTCATCTACATTTTGATGTAAGATATAACGGAAGTTATGTTTCACCTTGGAACTACTTAAGCAAATAAATATTAATAAATGCAGAGGCATATAGGTATGGACAATCAAAATAACAACATTTATTCAAATGATAATGTCAATAGTGACGATTTTAATGCTGGTGATAATATCAATGCAAGTAATAATGTTAATGCAGATAATGACAACAATGCCAGTAACAGAATTAATAATAGTGCTTCGGATAATCGTGGAAATATTGGTGATTTGTATGGAATGAATGATTTAAGAAGAAATGCACAGCCGCCAAGAAAGAAGAAATCACAAGGCTTTGCAAGTGGAATGATTATCGGTGCTGTATCAGCATTTATGGCTGTTATACTTCTAATATTAAGTGTGGCAGCAGTGTGTATAGCTAAAGGCTACATTCATATAGGTGTTAATGGAGATGTATATATACAATCTGATGCAGTCACAGATTCAGACGGAATTGGAAGTGAGGTAGAAGGCAAGCTTAATGCAATTGATTCTGTGCTTGAATCCTTTTATTTTGGTGATGTAGATGATGAAACCGCCAAAGATAACATTTACAAGGCGTATCTTAGTTCATATGGTGACAAGTATACCATGTATTATACAGCGGATGAATATAAAGCCTTAAAGGAGTCAACAAATGGCAAGTTCTATGGCATAGGAGCAGTCTGCCAGCTTAGCGGTGAAGGTGGAGTTCTTCTTGTAGATGTATATGATAATGGGGCAGGTTATCAGGCTGGACTCAGGAGTGGCGACAGGGTTGTAAATGTTGATGGCAGGGACATAACAGATATGGAGCTTTCATCAGCCGTTGCACTTATTAAAGGCGACAAGGGTACATCTGTCACGCTGGAGGTCATTCGTGGAACTGAGCGACTGACATTTTCTGCGGTAAGAGATGCTGTTGAAGCAAAGACAGTGTCATATACACTTCTTGATAATAATATAGGTTATCTTTCGATATCACAGTTTGAGGAGGTAACAACAAAGCAGTTCAAGGCGGCTGTTGAAGATTTGCAGTCACAGGGTATGAAAGGACTTGTAATTGATATAAGAAACAATCCAGGTGGATTGCTTGATACGGTTGTAGGTATGCTTAAATATATGCTTCCTGACGGACTTATTGTGTATACAGAGGATAAGCAGGGCAATAGAAAAGAGTATAAAGGTCAGGATAATGATGAGTTCAATCTGCCACTGGCAGTCATTGTAAATGGCAATAGTGCCAGTGCCTCAGAGATATTTGCAGGTGCTATACAGGATTATGGCAAAGGAACGATAATTGGAACCCAGACATATGGCAAAGGAATTGTGCAGACAGTTAAACCACTTACAGATGGAAGTGCAATAAAGTTCACAATTGCCAAGTATTTTACACCAAAGGGTCAGGATATACACGGAAAAGGTGTTACTCCGGATATGGTAGTGGAATATGATACTGATGCAGATGTTGATACCCAGCTTGATGCGGCAATTAAGAATGTGGAAGCACAGATTAATTAAATATATGCAAATGGAAAATATATAAATTACAGTAAGCCTGATGGCTGATATGCAGATTGGCAGTTTGTTGAAATCTGTTGTGTATCAGCAGTCAGGTAATTTTTATCACAAAATAAAACAAATGTTCTATTTTTGATAGACAAAGGCATTTATTTGTAGTAAAATCAATATATAAGGTAAATACTATTAAATAATATTGTTGTTGACTATTTTACTATAGATTAACGAAGGGAGAATTGTTATGGAATTCAAGTTACACGCTCCTTATAAACCGACAGGAGATCAGCCCCGTGCAATAGAGAAGCTTGTGCAGGGATTTGAAGAGGGTAATCAGTTCGAGACACTTGTCGGTGTTACGGGCTCTGGTAAGACATTTACTATGGCGAACATAATACAGCATGTACAGAAGCCTACTCTTATAATCAGTCATAATAAAACATTAGCAGCACAGCTGTACTCTGAGATGAAAGAGTTCTTTCCTGAGAATGCAGTAGAGTATTTTGTTTCTTATTATGATTATTATCAGCCGGAGGCTTATGTGCCACAGAGCGATACTTATATAGCCAAGGATTCTTCGATTAATGACGAGATAGATAAGTTAAGACATTCAGCAACAGCGGCACTGTCTGAAAGAAATGATGTAATCATAGTTGCTTCAGTTTCATGTATATATGGATTAGGTGCACCTATTGATTATAAGAATATGGTTATCTCACTTCGTCCAGGTATGGAAAAAGACAGAGATGAGATGATAAGAAAGCTTATAGATATACAGTATATGCGCAATGACCAGGATTTTAAGCGAGGAACATTCAGGGTAAGGGGAGATGTTGTAGAGATATATCCGTCAGCTTCCAGTGGAGATGCTGTGAGGGTCGAGTTCTTTGGAGATGAGATAGACAGAATAAGCGAGATTGATTCTCTTACCGGTGAGGTTAAGTGTAACCTTGACCATGTTGCCATATTTCCTAATTCACATTATGTTGTTGAAAAAGAGAAGATGGAAAAGGCGATTGAGAATATAAAGAAAGAGCTTGCAGAGAGAATAGAGTATTTTAAGAGTGAGGATAAGCTTCTTGAGGCACAGAGAATAGAAGAACGAACGAACTTTGATATAGAGATGATGCAGGAAACAGGCTTCTGTTCAGGTATTGAGAATTATTCAAGACATTTAGCAGGGCTTCCGGCAGGGTGTCCACCATATACGCTTATGGACTATTTTCCAGATGATTTTATGATAATTGTTGATGAATCACATATAACTATTCCACAGATAAGGGGAATGTATGCAGGCGATCAGGCAAGAAAGACGACACTTGTAGACTATGGCTTCAGGCTTCCATCAGCGAAGGATAACAGACCGCTTAATTTTCAGGAGTTTGAGAGCAAGATATCACAGATGCTTTTTGTATCTGCTACGCCTAGCAGGTATGAGGAAGAACATGAACTTATGAGGGCAGAGCAGATTATAAGGCCTACAGGACTTCTTGATCCAGAGATAACAGTAAGACCAATAGAGGGTCAGATAGATGATCTTATAAGTGAGATTAATAAGGAAGTTGAGAAAAAGAACAAGATACTTGTAACTACACTTACCAAGCGTATGGCAGAGGATCTCACAGATTATCTTAAGGAAGTCGGCATAAGAGTCAAGTATCTTCATGCGGATATTGATACACTAGAGCGACAGAAGATTATAAGGGATATGCGACTTGACGGATTCGATGTGCTTGTTGGTATCAATCTGCTTAGAGAGGGACTTGATATTCCAGAGATAAGTCTTGTGGCTATTCTTGATGCTGATAAAGAGGGCTTCTTAAGAACAGAGACTTCACTTATCCAGACGATAGGACGAGCTGCCAGAAATGCAGAGGGACACGTTATTATGTATGCAGATACTATAACAGAGTCTATGGAAAAGGCTATATCTGAGACGGAAAGACGTAGAAAGATACAGCAGGAGTACAATGAGGTACACGGAATAACCCCTCAGACTATAAAGAAGGCAGTAAGAGATCTTATAAGTATATCTAAGGCAGCAGAAGCAGATAATTCAAATGGAAGGCTTGATGTAGATTATGAATCTATGAGCATTAAAGATCTTGAAAAGGTTAAGAAGCAGATTGAGAAAAATATGCGTAAGGCTGCAGCAGAGCTTGACTTTGAACAGGCGGCTATGCTTCGTGATAAGATGATTGAGATTAATAAGTATATTTATGAGGATAAGAAGTCAGGCAGATAGAATTAATAGCTGTTATACAAGGTTAGGCTATAAGTTCAAAAGCAATATTACGCAGTCAGAATTATAAAAAGCAGTTGCTGTTTACAGAAAAAACATTATGTACCTGAGATGATTAAGGATTAAGAAAGAAGAAATAACGGAGAAAATAGAATATGGAAAAAGGCGATTACAGGAATTATATAAGAATAAGAGGTGCAAGTGAGCATAATCTTAAAAATATTGATGTAGATATACCAAGGGACAGTCTTGTAGTACTTACAGGTCTGTCTGGTTCTGGTAAGTCAAGTCTTGCCTTTGATACTATATATGCAGAAGGCCAGAGAAGGTATATGGAGTCATTATCTTCATATGCAAGGCAATTCTTAGGACAGATGGAAAAACCGGCGGTAGAGAGCATAGAAGGACTTTCACCAGCTATTTCCATAGACCAGAAGTCAACTAACAGAAATCCACGTTCAACAGTTGGAACTGTTACAGAGATATATGATTATTTCAGATTATTATATGCAAGAATAGGTATACCACATTGTCCAAAGTGTGGCAAAGTAATCAACAAGCAGACTGTAGACCAGATGGTTGATACTATTATGGAGCTTCCAGAAAGAACAAAGATACAGATATTAGCTCCAGTTGTAAGAGGAAGAAAAGGTGAACATAAGAAGCTTTTTGAACAGGCTAAAAAGAGTGGTTATGTAAGAGTTATTGCTGATGGCAATATGTATGAGCTTACAGATGAGATAAATCTTGATAAGAACAAGAAGCATAATATAGAAATTGTTGTTGACCGTCTTGTAGTCAAAGATGGAATTAATAAAAGACTTACAGACTCAATAGAAACAGCACTTAAGCTTGCAGAGGGACTTATGACAGTTGACGTTATAGATGGTGAGCCAATTAACTTTTCACAGAGCTTTTCGTGTCCGGATTGTGGCATAAGCATAGATGAGATAGAGCCAAGAAGCTTTTCATTCAATAATCCATTTGGTGCGTGTCCAGATTGTTACGGACTTGGTTATACAATGAATTTTGATGCAGAGCTTCTTATACCAGATGATTCATTAAGTATCGATGAGGGAGCTATAGTTGGTATGGGATGGCAGTCAGTAAAGGATGAGGGCAGCTTTTCTAGGGCTATTATGAGCGCACTTGCAAAGGAATATAACTTCAGTTTATCAACACCATTTAAGGATTATCCAGATGATATTAAGGATATGATTATAAATGGTACTAATGGCAGAAGTGTTAAAGTGCATTACAAAGGCCAGAGAGGCGTTGGAGAATACGATATAGCATTTGAAGGCCTTATCCATAATATGGAGAAAAGATACAGGGAAACTTACTCAGACAGTGCAAAGCAGCAGTATGAGGAATTCATGCGCATAAGACCTTGTAAATCCTGCCACGGACAGAGATTAAAGTCATCATCTCTTGCTGTTACGATAGCAGATAAGAATATATATCAGATTACAGATATGTCTATTGTTAAGTTAAAGAAGTTCTTAGATGAGCTTGAGCTTACAGACAGACAGAAGTTTATCGGTGCAGAGATACTTAAGGAGATTAAGGCAAGAATACAGTTTCTTATGGATGTAGGACTTGATTATCTTTCATTATCAAGAGCTACAGGTACGCTTTCAGGAGGAGAGGCACAGAGAATAAGACTTGCGACACAGATAGGTTCAGGACTTGTTGGTGTGGCTTATATACTTGATGAGCCAAGTATCGGACTTCACCAGAGAGATAACGACAAGCTGCTTGGGACACTTATACATTTGCGTGACCTTGGTAACTCAGTTATTGTGGTTGAACACGATGAAGATACTATGCGTGCCGCAGATTATATTGTTGATATAGGACCGGGTGCCGGACGTAATGGTGGAGAAGTCGTTGCGACAGGAACAGCAGCTGATATTATGGCATGCAAGGATTCGCTTACAGGTGCATATCTTAGCGGAAGAATCAAGATTCCAGTGCCGGCGAAGAGAAGAAAGCCGACAGGCTGGATAACTGTTAAGGGTGCAAGGGAGAATAATCTTAAAAATATTGATGTTGATATACCACTTGGAGTATTTACATGTGTAACAGGTGTATCGGGTTCAGGAAAGAGCTCCCTTGTGAATGAAATTCTGTATAAGCACCTTGCGAAGTCTTTAAACCGTGCAAGATGTATCGCTGGTGACCATGATGATATTACAGGAATCGAGCAGCTTGATAAGGTTATAGATATTGACCAGTCGCCAATAGGAAGAACTCCACGTTCTAATCCTGCGACATATACGGGCGTATTTGATATGATAAGGGATCTTTTTGCTTCAACAACAGATGCTAAGGAAAGAGGTTATAACAAAGGACGTTTCAGCTTTAATGTAAAGGGAGGACGTTGTGAGGCTTGTTCTGGAGATGGTATTATCAAGATAGAAATGCATTTCCTGCCGGATGTATACGTGCCTTGTGAAGTGTGTGACGGAAAGCGTTATAACAGAGAAACACTTGAAGTTAAGTATAAGGGAAAGAGCATATATGATGTGCTTGATATGACAGTTGAGGATGCAGTTGATTTCTTTGAAAATGTGCCATCAGTCAGAAGAAAAATAGAAACTCTTAATGACGTTGGACTTTCATACATTAAGTTAGGACAGCCATCTACAGAGCTTTCAGGTGGAGAGGCACAGAGAATAAAGCTTGCTACAGAGCTTTCAAAAAGAAGTACAGGAAAGACTATATACATTCTTGATGAGCCTACAACAGGACTTCATTTTGCAGATGTCCACAAGCTTGTTGATATACTTCATAAGCTTGCGGAGGGCGGTAACACTGTTGTTGTTATTGAGCATAATCTTGATGTTATCAAAACAGCCGATTATATTATAGATATGGGACCAGAAGGCGGCGACAGAGGTGGTACAGTTATTGCAAAGGGTACACCAGAAGAGGTTGCCAAGGTTAAGAAGTCTTATACGGGACAGTATGTTAAGAAGTATTTATAAGGATGGTGCAGATGACGGCATTGTGGATGAAAGTTCAATGATAGAAGATGTTTAAAATCTCTAAATTGGCAAATTTGAAAATTGCAGGTGCTGGTCAGTGTTATAAATTATAAAACATATCTTTTATAGTTACTTTAAATAATATAAAGTGTAAAAATACGACATTTGATTGCTAGGAGAAGAAAAATGGTATCAGGCATTATATTTGATATGGATGGTATTCTTATAGATTCAGAAAGACAGTCTAATGAGGGCTGGCTATGGGCGGCAGGGCAGCTTGGAGTGGATATGCCCATGTGGCTTATAGACAGCTTTAAGGGTGCTCCGGCAGAGCTTTGCTGCAAGTTCTTTGATGATTATTACAAGGGTGTGATAGATTATTGGGAAGCGAAGGAGCTTAGAACACAGCATGTATACAAGATAAGGGAAACAGAAGGTATTCCTGTTAAAAAGGGCGTAAAGGACATATTTGAATATATAAGAAATAATGGATTAAAGTGTGCGGTTGCTACATCAACAAGGCGTGAAAGTGCTGAGAAAACACTTCATGAAATAGGAGTGTGGGATTATCTTGATGCAGTTGTATATGGAGATGAAGTCGAACATGGAAAGCCAGAACCGGATATATTTCTTCGTGCGGCTAAGGCAATAGGCGTAAATCCGTCAGAGGCAGTAGTAGTTGAGGATAGTATCAATGGAATTAAGGCTGGATATGCGGCAGATATGAGAGTTGTTCATATTCCTGATACAATAGCAATAGATGATGATATCAGGAAGCTTACATATATGGTATGTGCTGACCTTAATGGACTTATTGATGTTGTGGAAAGTATTAACAAACCAGTTATTAACAGGAAAAATGTTATCAATGCATTTGCAGAGTATGTAAGAAATTATGACCCATCAGATGAAAAGATAAAGCTTAAGATAGATCATACCTACAGAGTAGCAGGACTGTGTCAAAGAATTGCAGAATCATTAGGCTTAAGTGAACCGGATGTAGATATTGCATGGCTTCTTGGAATGTTACACGATATAGGAAGATTTGAGCAGATAAGGCGTTTCGGTACATTTAATGATGCCCAGTCAGTAGACCATGCAGAATTCGGGGCAGATCTGCTGTTTAGGGAAGGTCTTATAAGGAAGTTTGCAGAAGGGTATTATAAAGAATGTGAGCTTGCACAATTGGATAATCAGTCTGATTATTGTCAGGAAGAACGGAAAATTAAAGAATTCTTAGTTAATAATGATGCAACGACTGTCGATGATGAGCAGATAATAAAAAATAATGAGCACCACAATAAAGATACAGGACTTCTTGAACTGGCGATAAGACAACATAATAAGTATCGTGTAAAAGAAGACCTTACCGAAAGACAGCGTATGTTTTGTGATATACTGCGTGATGCAGATAAGGTTGACATATTTAAGGTAAATGCAGATATTCCTATGGAGATTATATATGATGTAACAACAGAGGAGCTTAAGAATGGAGTTATAACCAAAGAGGTGCTTGAGAGCTTTTATAAGAAGGAAACAGTACTTAAAAGTGTAAGAAGGAGTGCAGTTGACCATATAGTAGGGCATATATCACTGCTTTTTGAACTTGTGTATAAAGAAAGTTATAGACAGGCCAAGGAACAAGGTTATGTATATAAACTGCTGGATTTTAAGTCTGACGTACCTGAGGTTAATGCAGAATTTGACGATATGAGGAAATATGTAGACGAGTTTCTTATGGAAATATAAAGCTGTATAAATCTGAAATTAAGCGGTATAAGCATACAACAGATTAATAATAGGAGGTTGTGTTGTATGGGATTGTAATAAAGATTGAAGAATATGCTTGTCATTATACCGCTTGTTTACTATAATAAATGTATATATGAGTTGTAGATGTGTTATATATACTGATATATACTTTGAAAGCAATAGGAGAAAATATAAGACAATAAAAGCAGTAAATTACTATACATAAATTGTTATGTAAAATATCTAATTTATGTAGGTGTGATATGTATATGTGTGTTATTTATATGATGCCAGGGGCAAAAGGTCTAAACTCACATGAGCTTGCTCATAGGTGGGTGAAAGACCTTGAGATCCGCCCTGATATGAGCATAAAAGTGGGATGATAATCCCACGATATGCGAATATTGGGGAGAATTGTGGGAGTGCGTAGCACGGAATAATTCGTAGGTATCAAAGTCGGGGACTTTTGCCCCGACATCATTTATATATGCGTATTGTGTCTGGATATTTTTTATGATTAGCTGATTAAAGTATAGAAATGCATATAAATATATCTTCAGCGCAAACTTATGATTAGGAAAGGGACAATATGAATCAGGAAAAGGTTATAGTTATTGACTTTGGCGGACAGTACAACCAGTTAGTTGCACGTCGTGTCCGTGAATGTAACGTATATTGTGAGATATATTCTTACAAAACACCTCTTGAGCAGATTAAGGCGATGAACCCTAAAGGAATTATCCTTACAGGTGGTCCAAATAGCTGCTATGAAGAAGGTGCACCTACTTGTACTAAAGAGCTTTTTGAACTTGGTGTTCCAGTGCTTGGATTATGTTATGGTGCTCAGCTTATGCAGCACGTTCTTGGTGGCAAGGTTGAGAAAGCTCCAGTAAGAGAGTATGGAAAGACAGAGACATTTGTTGATAAGAGCAGTGCTTTATTTGGAGATGTTTCAGAAAAGACTATCGTGTGGATGAGCCATTTTGACTACATTTCACAGGTTGCTCCAGGATTTAAGATAATTGCACATACAGCAGACTGTCCAGTGGCAGCAGCAGAGTGTGCAGAAAAGAACCTCTATGCAATCCAGTTCCATCCAGAAGTTCTTCATACACAGGAAGGTACTAAGATACTTCACAACTTTGTACGAGGAGTATGTGGATGTGCTGGAACCTGGAAAATGGATGCATTTGTAGAGAATACTATTAAGGAAATACGTGAAAAGGTTGGCGATGGTAAGGTATTGCTTGCACTTTCTGGTGGAGTTGATTCATCAGTGGCAGCAGGTCTTCTTTCAAGAGCTATCGGAAAGCAGCTTACATGCGTATTCGTAGACCATGGTCTTCTTCGTAAGAACGAGGGCGATGAGGTTGAAAGCGTATTCGGTCCAGAAGGACAGTTTGACCTTAACTTTATAAGGGTAAATGCACAGGAAAGATATTACTCTAAGCTTGCAGGTGTTACTGAACCAGAAGCTAAGAGAAAGATAATCGGTGAAGAGTTCATTCGTGTGTTTGAGGAAGAAGCCAAGAAGATTGGTGCAGTTGACTTCCTTGCACAGGGAACTATATATCCAGACGTTGTAGAGAGTGGACTTGGCGGTGAATCAGCGGTAATCAAGTCACATCACAATGTAGGTGGTCTTCCTGATTTCGTTGATTTCAAGGAGATTATTGAGCCACTCCGTGACTTATTCAAGGATGAAGTACGTAAGGCTGGTCTTGAACTTGGCATACCAGAACATCTTGTGTTCCGTCAGCCATTCCCAGGTCCAGGACTTGGAATAAGAATTATCGGCGAAGTAACAGGCGACAAGGTTCGTATCGTACAGGATGCCGATTACATCTACCGTGAAGAAGTAGACAAGGCAGTAGAAGCCTACAAGAAAGAAAATGGCAAGGCACCAGCCTGGATGCCAAACCAGTACTTTGCAGCCCTCACTAATATGCGTTCAGTTGGTGTTATGGGTGATGAAAGAACTTATGACTACGCAGTTGCACTTCGTGCAGTCAATACAATTGACTTTATGACAGCCGAAAGTGCCGAGATACCATTTGAGGTACTCCAGACAGTTATGAGTAGAATTATAAACGAGGTGCGTGGGGTTAATAGGGTATTCTATGACCTGACTAGTAAGCCACCGGGAACGATTGAGTTTGAAT
>ULKO01000154.1_pt1 | contig 15621 bp, 10 predicted proteins | sample 1951091 | NCBI WGS metagenome assembly ULKO01 (sample SAMEA4835494, study PRJEB28245) | human gut metagenome | biome: gut microbiome; material: fecal sample | place: Denmark | collected 2008 | reverse complement strand
AGATATGGCTACACATCGGACGGCTTTTGAGAAAGACCTGCTTACCGGACTTGTATTGTCCGCCCTGCATCCCGACACACAGGTATTCATCGAAGGATTTGAAACGATTGACAGCCAAGAGACGGAACACAACCGCTTTGACGTAATCGCTTCCAACATGCCGTTTGGCGACTTCCGTGTGTTCGACAATACTTTTAGCAAAAAAGGCGGCATCTATGCACAGGCTTCCAAGACCATCCATAACTATTTCTTCGTGAAAGCCGTTGAGAAACTGAACGAGGGCGGCATATTGGCTTTCGTCACATCAAGAGGTATCGCTGACACACAAGGCAACCAATTCGTGCGTGACTATCTTGTACACCGTTGCAATCTGATTACGGCATTACGTTTGCCTGATAGCCTGTTCATGCAGACAAGCGGCATTGAAGTAGGCAGCGACCTGTTGATATTCCAAAAGAGCGGCCGTAAGGTAACGCTTACAGACCGTGAAAAGCTGTTCATAGAAACAACCCGAGAAATCGTACCGGGCAGTGACCAATATACCGGACATACCAACAAATTGTTTACTTTACCAAAAACCGCCTTGTTTACAGAAAGTCGCATACAAACCAACCAATATGGGGAATATGTGCGCAAATACCGCTGGCAGGGAGAGGAAGCCGATTTGCAACAAACCCTTTCCTCCATGCTGAAAGCCGACTTTGAGCGTTTTTTCAGAAAGAACCTGTTTGCCACACCGAACAAAGGCATTGGCGGCATACAAATGTCTCTTTTTGATTGCTTTAATACCAACAAGGCGGCACAACCCAACAGGGAAAAACGCACGTACACAGGCACGTTGCACAAGTGGATGAAAAACGGCACGTTGGTACTCTTTGAAAACCAACTTGGCACACTCCGCTACAAACAGGCAAACTGTTTTTCCGACATGACCGTTACATTCGTACCTTTAAAAGTCTCCCGGATAAACATAGAGCGTGCCAACGATTATTTTCCTATCCGTGAAGCCTACTTTGAACTGACAACTAAAGAAAGCGAGGAACTGGCCGAATATCCGAAGCTAAGGGAACAACTCAACAAACACTATGATACTTATGTGCGCAAGTGGGGCTTTTTCCACCACAACGACAACAAGGAGTTTTTCTCTTGGGATAGTCTGGGCATGGAAGTATTCACGATTGAAATGCAACTCGGAAAGGACATCTGTAAAGCCGACATCATGCACGAGCCTGTTGCATTCAAGAAAATAGATACTTCCATTCAACTGACACTGGTAGAAGCATTGGCAAGCAGCCTTAACTATTACGGTTCGGTCAATATGGACTATCTTGTACAGACAACCGGACAGACCGAAACAGAACTGACAGAAGCCCTTGCCGGTGAGATATTCTACAATCCTTTGACGGATTGTTGGGAGAACAAAGGCAAATTCCTTGCAGGTAATGTCGTGGAGAAATGTAAGGAGATATGTACCGTTCTTGCTGACCTGACAGGCAACGCTCAAAAATGGGCGGCTACATCTGTCGAGGCTTTGGAAGATGCGACCCCCGAACTTATTCCGTATGAAGAACTTGACTTCAATATGGGTGAGCGTTGGATTCCGGCAAGTATTTACGCTTCCTTTGCCAAAGACCTGTTCGGGGTAAACACAACAGTGATGTATTTTGATGTGAATGACACCTATATTGTCTCTTTGCAAGGCCATTCCCCCATTGCCTATAATGTCTATTCGATTGGAAGCTATAACGGGGAAGCCCTGTTCGTCCACGCCCTGCACGATACGGTTCCGGAAATCACCAAAGAGATAATGCGCAACGGTGAAAGTATCCGTGTACCCGATGAAGAAGCCATACAAGCGGCATCCACGAAGATACAGGAGATACGCCGCAAGTTCAACGAATGGTTGGATTGCCAACCTATCGCCGTGCGTGATGAATTGGTACGCCTGTATAACGAACGCTTTAATTGCTACGTCCGTCCTCATTATGACGGTTCGGTACAGACATTCCCCAACCTCTCTTTTGAGCAGTTCCCATACGATGACCTCTATCCCTCACAAAAGGATGCAATCTGGATGATTAAGCAGAATGGCGGTGGCGTATGCTGGCACGCAGTCGGTGCAGGCAAGACAATGGTAATGTGTGTGGCGGCTTATGAAATGAAGCGTTTGGGCATGACACAGAAGCCGCTCATTATCGGCTTGAAAGCCAACGTACACGAGATTGCGGACTGTTTCCGCAAGGCATATCCGACCGCAAAACTTCTTTATCCGGGAAAAGAGGACTTCACACCTGCCAACCGACAGGAATTGTTCTCTAAAATCAAGAATAACAACTGGGATTGCATCATTCTCACGCACGACCAGTTTTCCAAGATACCGCAATCCGAACAGACCATGCTGGAGATATGCGAGCAGGAACTTCAAGACGTGGAACGCTCTTTGAAAGTGTTGGAGGACAGCGGTATGGCTGATAACAACAAAAGGTTACAGAAAGGTTTGGAGAAACGGCAGAAGAACCTCAACGCCAACTTGGAAGCCTTAAAAGAGAAACTTGGCGAGAAAAAGGATGATTGCGTTGATTTTCATGCTATGGGCATCGACCACATCTTTGTCGATGAGAGCCACTATTTTAAAAATCTGATGTTCCAGACACGCCACACAAGGGTTGCCGGGATTGGTAATACACAAGGCTCGCAACGTGCCATGAACCTGCTTGTCGCCATTCGTGACATACAGCAACGGACGGGCAGGGATTTGGGTGCCACGTTCCTTTCCGGCACGGTGGTGGTAAATGCGCTGACCGAATTGTATGTGTTGTTCAAATACTTGCGGCCGAAAGAGTTGTCACGCCAATGTATAAGTTGCTTTGACGCTTGGGCGGCTATTTTCACGAAAAAGACAACCGACTATGAGTTGAACATCACCGGCTCAATCAAGCGCAAAGAGCGTTTCCGCACGTATATCAAGATTCCTGAACTGGCGACCTTCCTGCGTGAGATAACCGATTATCGCACGGCTGAAATGATAAACCTTGACGTGCCGCAGAAGAATGTACGTTTTCTCTCCGACAAGCCTACCATTGCCCAAGAGGAAATGATTGGACGTCTGGTGTCGTTCGCCGGTAGCGGTAATTGGGATGATTTGGGGCTTGACATTCCGCAGCCCGACAATCTGGATATGGCTAAAATGCTGGTGGCTACCAATGTGGCACGGAAAATGGCTTTGGATATGCGCCTGTTGGGTGATAAGTTCGCTGACGATCCGGGCAACAAGGCTTCCCGGTGTGCGGCCACTATCTACGACTATTATGTACGTTCCAAATCCAACAAAGGTACGCAGTTCGTGTTCAGTGACTTAAGCACGTACAAGTCTAATGAGTGGAACATCTATCAGGACATCAAAGACAAGTTGGTGACAATGGGTATTCCGGCAAATGAGATACGGTTTATACAGACTGCCAAGACCGAACAGGAACGTAAGAAACTGTTTACCGACATGAACAACGGCACTGTCCGGGTATTGTTCGGCTCTACTTCCATGTTGGGTACAGGTGTCAATGCGCAGCAGCGAGCCGTGGCGGTGCATCATTTGGAGGTACCCTGGCGCCCGGCAGATTTGGAGCAGCGCAACGGGCGTGCCGTCCGCAAAGGCAATACCGTGAAGTTCTGGGGTGGCAATGTCGTGGATATTATCATTTACGGCACGGAGAAAACGCTGGATGCCTACAAATTCAACCTGTTACGGAACAAGCAACTGTTTATCAATCAGATAAACAACGGCACGATAGCCGTGCGCAGGATTGACGAGGACAGCATGGACGAGAACACAGGCATGAACTTCGCCGAGTTCGTTGCAGTCCTTTCCGGCAATATGGATTTGTTGAACAAGGCAAAGCTTGACAACCGGATTATGCAGTTGGAGAAAGAGCAGGCCATTTTCAACAAGGAAAGATACCGTGCCGAGCGCAAGATTGCCAAAACTGAGCAGGATATAGAGGAAACCATGCTAACCAAACAACGGATGTCCGAGGATTGGGCATATTATAAAGAATACAAAGGCGAACGGAAAACCTTGCTTCTGAACCTGCAACAAGCCATAGCGGAAGAAACCGGACGTGAGTTGCATAAGATAGCCAAGACTTACAGGAGCGAAGCCATCGGCACCATTGGCAGCTACATCGGGCTGAACCTGTCCGTCCGCAGCGAATACCACTATACCGGTGCTTTTGAACGCAACATATTCTTGGTGGAAGGTAAAAGCGGGTTGAAATACAAATGCGGTTTGTCCGGTGCATTGCCATTGGGCTTTGCCGATTCCGCAGTCTATCCGCAAGCCACCCTTGACAAGTTGCCGGAACTGATAAGGCGCCAACAGGAAAAGATTGACCAACTGGCAAATGAACTCCCGACCTTGCAGCAGATTTTCAGCCGCAAGTGGGGCAAGACCGCCGAACTGGATGCACTGAAACAGGAGTGCAAGGAGTTGCAGCGGAAGATTGATAACTCCTTGAAAGAGTTGGAGCAACAACCTGCCGTGACAGTAATCGCAGCTTAATTTATACAGTATATTTTAACCATTCCCTTTGTTTTGTCGTGAGACAAGGCAAAGGGAATTTCTTCTGTGATGCGGTGGCACATTACAAGCCATCGTTCCCTTTTATAACAACTCAATGAGTAATACCTCATTGCGACCATACCTTTTATAATAAGCATAGCTTCCACCGGCTTTCCCACCCGGATTTTTCATAGGATAAGGCTTGTCCTCTCCCTGAGTTTTCACTTCGCTCAGACACGGGGAGAGGCAGGACAAACGGCGGCACATTCCGGTACTCCATGCAGGGACTTCGACAATCGTCGAGTTGTCTCTGCATGGAGTTCGGGAAAAAGCCGCTTTTTGTTTGTCCGGCAAACCCTGATTATTCTACCCACCCAAGCCGGAGACCTTTATAGGTTCTATCCCTCCTTTTATACCATTCTCCACATACCTATTATATAGAGAGACTTTATAGTCCTTTTCTACTCATTCTTTCCCTGACCCTTCTTCCTGTCACTTTTTAAGTCGGCACCGGTTGGGTTTTCCTAATGCAAAAGTCTGCTATCGCACTTGATGCCGCCAGCTTGAAATAAATTTCTTGCAAATTCTTCCTCCTTCGGAGCGTAATTGGCAAGAAAAGCCGTCGCATGAAGCTATACCGATAGCTGTGTGTGGCATTGTAAAACTCCAAAACGGTTTCGACAAAAAGAAACCGATGAAAGGGAAAAAACAAATATTCACATAATATCAAACTTTTAAAATTACAAAGATTATGACAACAGCTAATCAATCAGCAGCAGAAAGAAACATCACGTTAGTGTCAGTGGCAAACATTCAGCCGAGTAACTACAATCCTCGCAAGCGTTTCGATGAAACAGGTCTGGACGAACTTGCGGAAAGCATCAAGCAACAAGGCGTATTGCAACCTATCACCGTGCGCCCTATTGCAGACACAGACCGTTACGAGATTGTCTTTGGCGAACGCAGATACCGTGCTTCCGTTATTGCTGGTTTGGAAGAAGTTCCGGCTATCATATCCGAACTTTCGGACGAAGAAGCACAGGAAATGGCGGTCACAGAGAACTTGCATCGTAAAGACGTTACTCCTACGGAAGAAGCCAATGCTTATAAGCAACTCATTGATAGTGGGAGGCATACGGTAGAAACCTTGTCTGTCTTATTTGGCAAAAGCGAGAACTATATCCGTACCCGATTGAATTTCTCCACCCTCATTCCCGAACTTGCCGAATTGCTGGATGCAGACGTTATCACCATTAGTGTGGCTTCTGAGATATGCCGATATGGGGAAGATGTGCAACGTGAGGTGTACGAGAAATATCTCAAAGAAGGCATCCAGCACTATTCCAGTTGGAGAGGCCGAAGAGCCAAAGAGATAGCAGAGCTTATCGAACAAAAATTCACCATAGACTTGGAGCGCTACTACTTCGACAAAACCGAATGTGCTTCTTGCCGGTATAACACCAATAACCTTTTGCTATTCAATGACGGTGGTTGTGGACAATGCTCTAACCGCACTTGTCTTGCAGAAATGAATGCAGCCTTTCTGAAAGAGAAAGCCATTCAGATTACGCAACAACAGCCCGATATAATCCTTTGCCGTGACCCATATTGCACTAATGCAACCACGGTTGAACGTCTCATCGCTTCGGGCTATGACGTTGAAACAATAAATAGTTGCATAGCTTTTCCTAAAAATCCGATAGAACCACAAATCGGAGATTACGATAACTCCGAAGATTACGAGGAAGCACTAAAGGATTACGAGGAAGAACAAGCAGACTATATGGAGATATGCAATGAAATCAGCAGGCAGGGCGAAGCCGGAGAGATTACACTTTATGCCAAGATTGGGCAGGCTGACATCACACTCTGTTATGTGGAAAAGACCGCAGCCCAAATAGCGGAAAGTGACAAGGTTACACAAACAATAGCCACACAAATAGCGAAACTGGAAAAGAAAGACAAGCGTAACAAGGAAATCGCCACTGAGAACACAGTAGAGGATGTAAAAAGGGTGATAAAGGAAATTGATACAACGGAAACAAAATTTGGTGCTGATGAAGATAGGATGATGTATTTCTTCTTGTTGTCCTCTCTCCGTAAGGAAAATTATGCTGCCGTCGGCATTGACAAAGAATGTGATTATCTGAAAGATGAAGAAAAGATGAACGTCATAGCCAATCTTACGGCAAAAGCAAAAGCCGTTATCCGCAGGGATTTCTTGATTGCTAATTTTAAGGATGCCTTTAGGAACAATGGCACGGCTGCACTCTTGCTTGACTTTGCAAAAAAACATATGCCCGAAGAGTTGGCAAACATCACAAACAAGTATAATGAAGTGTACGAAAACCGCCATAAACGCATTGAAGAAAAGAAAGTCGCTTTGTTGGAGCAGATAGAAGATGCCGGACATCCTCAACCTGAAGGAGTTCCCCAACCCATAGAGAAACAACAATCCGAAGTAGCAGCCTAAATAAGTAGCAAGGGTGGAGCAATCCGCCCACTACTTGCTTTTTTTAATCCCGGTAACATTATGTAAAATGACAACGGATGATAGCGGGTTGATAACCCAACTCAAAGCAGATAATCCCGACTGGTTTGATTAGCAAGTGTGAATATGTAGGGCTGGGGGTAGTGAGCCAAATAAGGTTTGCTTCCCCGGCTTTCCTATTATAATGTGCCATTAGTGTCCACTAAAAAATCATAAGAGTGCTTTGAAATTATTGAAACTCAATTTGTTGTGAAGAAATTTGGAGTCAACGGATTTGATTTTATATTTACGGTCAGAATCAGGTCGTTATGAATAAAGACAGATACGTTTTCTCCCAATTAGTCCTGTTTATGGACCGTAATCACTTCAATTATCTCGTACGCAAGTATGATGGCGATAGGTATGTAAAGAGTTATACTTATTGGAATCAACTACTTACGCTGATGTTCGGACAACTGTCAAATCGTGAGAGCCTTCGCGATCTCATCGTAGCGATGGAAGCCCATGCGGGGAAACTCTACCATCTCGGCATCGGCAAATCCGTGACGCGGAGTAATCTTAGCAAAGCTAACGAGCAACGCGATTACCGCATCTTTGAGGAGTTCGCTTTCTATATGATTGCGGAGGCTCGCAAGCGTAGGATACAGAAAATCTTTGAGCTTGACGGGCATGTTTATGCCTTTGACTCCACCACCATAGACCTGTGTCTATCGGTGTTTGAGTGGGCTAAGTTTCGCAAGCACAAGGGCGGAATCAAGATGCATACGCTTTACGATGTAGAGGCTCAAGTTCCTGCATTAGTGCACATTACCGAAGCAAAAGTCCATGATTCAAAGGCTATGCCGGAGATTCCGTATGAGAAGGGCGCGCACTATATCTTCGACCGTGGTTACAACGATTTCGGCAATCTTTACACGATAAATCGGATCGGTGCGTTCTTTGTCGTCAGGGCGAAAACCAATGTCCGGTTCAAGCCTGAGACATGGAAACGGAGACTTCCAGAGAACGTTGTCTCAGACGCAATCGGCTACTTCACGGTTTATAAAAGCTCAAAGGATTACCCGGAAAAACTCCGTAAAGTAATCTGCATCGATCCCGAGGACGGTACCAGATACATATTCCTGACCAACAATCTGACTGCTTCCGCCGAGACAATCGCCGAGCTATACCGCAACCGATGGAGCGTGGAACTGTTCTTCAAATGGATCAAGCAGCATCTGCGTATCAAGAAGTTCTGGGGAACATCAGAGAATGCAGTACGCATCCAAATCTATTGTGCTATAATTACTTATTGCCTTGTTGCAATCGTACAGCACGATATGAAACTGGAACGGAGCATCTATGAAGTACTTCAGATTCTTGGAATCTCGCTGACTGACAAGACTCATCTGAGAGACCTCTTCGACAAATCGAATTTCAAAAATGTCAATGTTCTCTATGGTTCAAGTGAACCGAATTTATTTAATTTTTAACCCCGTCCATTTTTAGTGGACAGTAGTGATAATGTGCTTAGACCAACTACCTTTTTTAGAACCCGAAGGGATTGTCGGACTTCCTTTTATATCATTTGGACTTCCTCTTTTATCGGTTTGCTTTCCCCACCCATATCAGTGGAATGTCTGTGCCACAGTCAACCTTACCATACAAAATATGGGAAGGCAGGTTATGGCATGGGCAAACGGTGACACGTCCTATTTTGTCCTGTACCTTCGGTATAGCCCAAGATATGAAAAGTCACCTTCTTGTTTGCCAGACAGACTCTTATCCGACCCACCCGAAAGCAAATCGCTCCCTTTTAAACCAACCTATTATTCCTTTTATACTCATCAAGCATTTTCGGAATCCAATCTGTCCGCACCGCTCAGATTTTGGGCTGCAAAGGTCTATCATCGTGGCTTAACACTCCGGTCTGAAATGTATTTTTTGCAAATTCTTCCTTGTCATGCAAGAGTAATTGGCAAAAAAGACCGTACCTATAAGCCTGGCCGATGATTGGAAACCGCAGCATAAATTCCGAACCGGCAGGACAGAAAGAAGCCGAAGACAGGGAAAGATATGTGTAACCCATTAAAACAGAAAAGACAATGGAAAAAATTCCGAACATCCAAGCAACCAAGGAGTACCAATTTGCAAAAGAAGTAGAGAATATGTTGAATAATTATAGTTTCAACCATTCCGTATTTGCTGCTTCCATCCCATTCATGCACCCGACCATCCAACAACTGCTGTACCGATTAATCCGGAAATGTCTGAAGGTCATGGCTGACGAAGAACGCCGATACGATGACCGTAACAGGGCTTCGCACGAAGAGGCTAAAGCAATTATAGAGTTTTTAGCAGAGAACGAACGATATATACCTCACATCTAACTGGTTTACAAAAATGAAAACGAACACCATCCACATACTTTATACATTAGTTGATTGCGGTGAAAGCGTTTCCGATTGCCATACGCTTTACAGCACTTTGGAGAAAGCCAAAGCCGCAATGGAAGTTGAAATTCAAGAGTGCATGAAAAACTTCCGCCATGGAGAGGTCAAGCATGACTTTGAAAGGCTTTATGAGTTTATGAATGAGGACGGACAAGGCTTCACGGTGGGAATAGATGAACAGATACCGCAATGAAAAAGAAATATAATTTCATAAGCAGATTGATAAACAAAATCACCCTTAACAGCCAGTCAAACAATGACTCGTTTTCCTATTACGGGCATTGGGTGGAATTGCAAAGCGGAACGGTCGATTATATGTCCGTGACCATTTACAATACGTCAGACCGTTATTCGGGAACATTGGTGGAATTTCAATTTGATTTCTGGACGATGGAGCTTTGCTTTGATGCCGTATCGTGCGATGAAGTCTATGATACTGTTGTAAAAGCATTCAAGGGTGTTTATTATAACAGACGTATTCGGGTTATTGAATAAAAGCCGTACTACGAAATGGCAGCATGGATGGGGGAGATAAATCCCATCCATGCTGTATCATTGCACCTTAGCCCCCTTTTAACTACATAAAGGCTTATCCTTTTTTACGCCCTCTGTTCAATGTTATCCCGGCTTCTTTCAGCACCCGGAACACGGAACTCCGGCTCCTGAAGCCACTTGCTTTCCATATCTCATTGATAAGGTGGCCGCTTTTATACATATTCACCACGCACTCTTTCCGCTCGATGCGGTTATAATCCACCGGGGACAATGTTCTCATGCGGCTTTTCACCTTTCGGATTGCATCAGAGGATTTGCGGACATCAAACGCTTCTTTGGGCAGCAATGCCACGACATTGAGTATATCCGACATCTGTGTCTCTGGAAAAAGCTCGTTGCCGGAGTCTATGCAGTCATGGATAGATATGAGCCGGATTTTCTTCAGACGGCAATATTCAAGGAGATACGAAAGTTGCCGTGTCTCACGGATGATATAGCTCAATTTGGGAACAACCAGTTCATCCCCTTTATTTAGCCGTCTAAGCAATTTGTTCCATTCTGCACGTAACGGGCCACACTCTTGCTTTTCTTCCATAATCTCCGTACAGCCGAAACGCTTCATCCATTCTTTATCCACGTCCGTACCATATCCGGCATAATTTATTACATATCCTACCTTCGACATATTTATTCGTTCCTAATTTATTTAAGTACAAAGGTATAACAAATACCTTACAAAGCCGCATAAATGGCAGCTCGGACAACCTTTTTTATCATTTCATATCGAGGTTCCATAGCGTGTCAGACAGATTGTTTGCCATGTTGCCACTCTTTTTTGAAAGTATTTCTATGTATTCTTTCTCTCTTTTACCGGATAGCTTGAAAAATGTTTTTTGTGCTATTTGTTATCCGTTGGTTGATTTACACAAAGTTGCAAAAATCAGACTTGGAGTATAATTCCATAAGCTTTTGTAAACTTGCATTTTACATACTTATTATATGGATATTACACCTTATTTTTGCTTCTTGAAATCACAAAGCTAAAGTCCGATATGAAATTGCATTTAGTGACAAAAACATTGTCAGTACGACAGACACGGAGACAATCATCTTGTTTCCATCTGGGCATTGGCCGCCTGTTATTCAAAGGTGACCGTCCTCTTTTACACACGACATGGGTGGCTTTGTTGGCCATAATCCTGTTGGCTTCTTGCAATCGTTCTGCGGAACATGGCTTCCATTCTTCCGAAAAAGCTTTCGATGCCTATGCAGATTTTTTACGAAAAGTAAAAAATGCGGAAAATATTACCACCGGCAGACTTGTGGAATTAGTACGGAAATGGTATGCGTTGGATGATTCCGTGGCAAGTTGTATTATCCGTGACAGTCTTACAGCCCATGCATCGGCCGGACTGGAAATCATCCATGATTCCCTACGTTTTTATATGGGCAGGCTGATTGACAAACGGCAGTGGGCTTTTACGGATTACCTCACAATCATAGAGTCACTGAATAGAGTGGAAGTCGATACGTTTTCCCTGCCATTGGTAACTTCCGCACACCAGTTTTATGCAGGTCTGGACAGCGTTCCAACCTACGGCACGAACGCTGAACAGACCGTAGTCCAGTATCAGAAGATGCTCGGCCGGACATTAAAAGACGGCTTTCAATCCAAAGCGGACATTATCACCTTTTTGCAGGAGGAAGATATGGCATTCCGTTCCTTTCTGGAACATTTTCCTGCCTATGGGGATATTCCACTGGACGACATCACGACACAGACCGGAAAAGTGATACGGCATATCATAGACCTCTCCATGAAGGAGCAGCCTCTATTCCACAAGGAAGAACTGGTTATCCTCCTGACGGTACGCAACAACCGCCGTTTGCTGCAAAATGCCCTCGTTTGTTTGGACGAGATACAACGTAACAGGTACATAGCCGACAGTAACCGCTTAACGGCATATCTTTGGATATTGGTTCAACCGTGGATTTCCTTCGATGAACTATCCTATACGCTGTTGTCCGTGCAACAAACCGATGCACTTCACAGGTTGGCCAAAGAGACTTCCAAAGCAACCAGGAAGTTGAAGCACTCCGACTTCCCGTTGGAGGTGGACGAGTTGCCTGCACTTCTTATCAAGGCATACATCACGAATATCAACTAATATCAAAACAATATATCATGCAGAAAGAACAAATAGACCGGTTCGTCACGCTGGCAGGTCTAGAAATGCCGGCATTGATTTCTCCGGGGAAATTTCAAGAAGCGGAGATTTATGAGGACAGTGCCGTGCTGACCTTCCTCTTGCCAAAGGTGTACCCATTGGAAGAACTGATTGATGAACTGGAGGATCAAATGGAACTCATATTGCTCTATCACTACCTGCCATCCACGTCCACGGATTTCGGCCAGAAATGTTGTGCCTATTCCAATCCACGTTTCGGCCGGATGTATAAGCTCAATGCCACGGCAAACGGAAACATTGAATGTGATACCCTGTATGTGACCCTCTATGATTCTCTGGAGATAATGGGCTGCGAACTTCGGGAAGAACTGCTGAAGGTCATCAAGAACGGCCATATGTTGTTTGCGCGGAGTGAGGAAGAACTGTTAAGAGATTTTATCTGAATGAAAGAGAGTATTTATAGAAAACTGGTATCCGTCATCCATGATTACAGGACATGGATTGATGTGCTGGATGCAGACAGGGAAAGCACGTTCTCCGTCCAGAAGGGTGGAGAGTTGCATCCGGTGCATTGCCGTGTCCTGTACTTGGTGGCGAAAGTCCCGAACAGCGTCTATCCCAAAGGCCATGTATTGAGCATACCGGAATACAAATTGGACAGTGCCGTGCGTTCATTGAAACGCAATTCCGATTTCAAGTCACGCTACCAATCGGAAGCATTGCTATATACTGATGTGGAAGATATTGTCCGTATTGCTTCCAATCATTTCATTAAACTCGAATTAGAACCCTAAGACATAGATAACCATGATTGTAAAATCCCTTTATCTGCTTTTTCTACTCACGTTTTTAGTGCTTCCTTTCTTTTATCACAGAAAGAAGTCCAAACCGTCCATGACTAAGTTCTACCTGCGTATGGCATTCAGCCATAACTTCCGCAAGTGTTACAGGCTGGTATTGCTTTCAACCCTGCTCATGTTCCACTTCTACCACCTCTCTTTGTTCAAGCTACCGTTGGAACTGGCCCCCTCGTCCGTGGTATGCCTGTTGCTGTTCTCCCATCGGATTTCAGAACGGGTATTCCGCTTTTTGCAGCAGGAGCGGACACTTCTCGGAGTGGCGGTATTCTCTGTTGTCTGCCTGTTTACCCCTCACTTCCTGTCGCTTGGCGTTACCATTGGCGCACTGATTTTCGGGGCGGCGTTTTACCCCTCATTGTCGGTTTGCCGCATGGTAAAGAAGCCCTTTTTAAGACAATCGTTTTTAGAGAATCCTGAAAGTATCATTCCGCATTATCGAAACTGGGGGTATAGGAAGAAATGATAATGTTTTCCCTGCTTTTATTACCGTTCGAAGACTATATAATCATCATAAATTCATGAAGAAGGAATACATCAATTACAGAATAATTGCGGACAAGGAACTGCTTGAGTTCCTCCGTTCGGATGAAGAAGAAAGATTCTCCAAAATGGATGCCCTCTGTGACTTACTCGACAAGGCATCCGGTGAAAGCCGTGACAGCCTGACCTATTTCGGAACGAACGTCACCTTGCGGAAAGGGCAATTCGTCACGACCGTCAGCAACCTTGCCCGGCAATGGAAATGGCACCGTGCCACGACGCGCAGTTTCCTCGATGCGTTGGAGAACTTCGGCATGGCGAGGATAGACGCACACAAGAAGTTTTTCCTGATAACAATGAATTACACGTTGCCGGGAACGGAAGGCTTGCAGCCCCGTATGATGTCACCGGAGGAAGAACGCATCAATAAGTGGATATGTGGTTACCTGTGCCTGGAGGAAATGGCTGAATCGGCTGTACAGTTCATCACAACTACCGAACATGTTCTATCTATGCCGGTGACAGATAGCGGAGCCGGCATCGGGGAACGCTTGCATAAGCTGTTCGCCCATATAATCCTGCAAAGGACGAACTTGTTTCCGGCCAATCCAACGCTTTCCGCCACATTGGAGAGAGTGTACTGCGAGGTTTGCCACAGGGATGTGGCGATATACCTTCAACTACTCGCATCGGCAGGTCTGAACCTGATTGACGTACAATGCCCGAAAGTTCCGGAATATTTATTAGCCTTGATACCAGACAAGGTTTCAGAAGACCTCCGCCTGCTTTGGGAATACTACGCTCCCTATTTTGAGGGAATCAATCAAGAGAAGGCTGGGAAAATACCCCAAACCAACCAATAGAACCCTGCTTGCTGCCTCTCCTTTTAGACTCACCGGGTATGCCCTTATTTCCACTTGCGGAAGCGTAACCCTCATGCGAGGTCTTGACCTCCAGTTTTACGCCGGGCTTGCCCGTCCGGAAGGAAGTGCTTCCAGCACGTAGCCTAATACGCACTTTGCCCCGGACGGGCAAAATGCAGAGACCGCAAAGGCGGCAGCAAGCTGTAAAAATAGCATATAGGACACATGGCGAACAACATCAAACAGGTTATGGACATCAGGCCCGGAAAGGGCATGACCACCGGTCAAAGCGACGAGCATCAGCGCAACTGGACGGAAAGAGGTTGGGAATGGGCATCGAAGCACGGCAACTATGACCGCACCCGTGAACGGCTTAACTTTGAAGTCATCAAAGGAGGTAAGGTCGTGCCAGTGGATAAGTCCAAATCCATACCGGATCGCATGGCGGAAACCTTGCGTGAGCGTAGTATCAAAGACCCCAACGCCGGGCTTACCGAACCGAAGTTCCGTACTGTGGCGAATATCATCTTTGGAGGCTCCAGGGAGAGGATGCACGAGATAGCCTTTGGCGGCCAGAAAGTAAACCTCACGCATGGAGCTGATAACTCACATATCCGGCGCAACAAGGATATAGAACTTTGGGCGCAGGACGTGTACAGGTTTGCGTGTGACAAATGGGGGGAGGATAATGTCATAGGCTTCTATGTACACCTTGACGAACTCAACCCACACGTGCATTGCACCGTGATACCGGTAGATGAACGGAATAAGATTTCGTTCAACAAGATTTTCGGAGGAAATATCTATGACTTCAAAGAGCGTCTGTTCGCACTCCACGACGAGCTTGCCAAAGTCAATGGGAAGTGGGGATTGAACCGTGGAGACAGCGTGAGCGTGACCGGCACCAAGCACCGCACAACGGAAGAATACAGGCGTGCGTTGAGCCGTGAATGTACCGCGCTGGAGGAACAGATTGGGAACGACCGTGAGCTGCTTCGACAACTCCATTCGGACATCCGTCTGGCAGAAAAAAGAGTGAAAGGATTATCTACCATGATTGCCAACCAGGAACAAAAGAAACTGGATTTGGAGGAAGAAATCAGGACAGTGTCCACTGATTTGAGGACGGGCAAAGGGGATTCCGAAGAACTTCAGAAACGTATCGTCAAGCTTGATCATGAGCTTCAGAAAGTACTTGAAAACCTGTCCGACAAACGGGAGAAATTGGCGGAAGCCGACTGCAAATTGTCGGAGTT
>ULKO01021216.1_pt1 | contig 17388 bp, 18 predicted proteins | sample 1951091 | NCBI WGS metagenome assembly ULKO01 (sample SAMEA4835494, study PRJEB28245) | human gut metagenome | biome: gut microbiome; material: fecal sample | place: Denmark | collected 2008 | reverse complement strand
TCCTGCCGTAGCCATTGCAAGCAGTTGTAACGAAATGTTATAGTTTTGACTCACCCTCATTTTTATCAGTAATTTTAAATTTAAGAAACAGAATGAAGTCGATATTGTTTATTGCTGCGTGCATCGTAGCCGCTGGCTTTGCTCTCACAAGTTGCCGCTTCGCATCCTCGCCTAATTTGGGCGATACGGTTGCGGCTTCGGTATTCGAGCCTGCCGACACGGCTTTGATTAACAAGAAGGCACGCGCAAAGGCTGCCGATACTACGTTTGTAGCCGACAGCGTGGGACTCTACTACATCGGTAGCGGATCTACCCGAGAGTTCATACAGCTCGTGTCCTATCCCTCACGCCGCGACACCACCGTCTATGGCAAGACACGACACATACGCGTAAAAGGCTCTGCCGAGATTAACAACGTAGTAAGAGTGAAATACTACTTGCTCAACGGAAAAGACTCGCTCGTGAAGGAGGTGGAACAGGTGAAGATTCCATAGTTACAGCAGCGTGGTAATGATATTACCTTTGCGCGGTAACGCTATTACCACGCTGCTGTAATGATGTTTTCGGTGCGCGGTAATCTGATTAAATGCCCGAATGTGTGCCAAAACATGTTGAAGCGTTAAACCTTCTGCGCGACTTCTCTTTGGCGAAAGCCTGCATGTCTACAGCTACGTCATCCTCGTCCACGATTTCGACGCCGGTCATGGTCTCTATGATGTCTTCCATTGACACTACGCCACGTAGGCAGCCGTATTCGTCGAGGATGATGGAGATGTGCTCGCGCTTCTCCAGCATCTTTTCCCATATCTGATATACCGAATCGTCTTCGTTGAAGGAAAGATTCGGGCGCATGAGGTCGGAGAGTCTGGTATCGAACTTATCTTCTGATAACTCCTTCAGCATCATGTCTTTCAGCACATAGCCGATGATGTAATCCTTGCTGTTGTCGTATACCGGTATGCGTGAGAAGTTCCATGTCTGCTGCTCGTAGAACTCCTTGATGGTAAGGTTCACGTTGGCAGATTCTACCACAATGGATGGTGTCATCACCTCGCGTGCCTTCACACTCGCCAGACGGATGCAGCTCTTTATTATTTTGCTTTCCGATTCGCGGAAGATGCCCTCCGTGGTGCCTACGTCAACCATCGCCGACACTTCTTCGCGGCTCACGGAAGCCTGATGATTCTTCGGTGTGAATACCTTTGTGATTAGTTCTGAGAGCAGAACGAGTGGGTAGGTGATGAAGATGAGCACGCGGATGATCTTGGTGGAAGGCATGGCGAGCGAACGCCAGTAGGATGCTCCGATGGTCTTGGGGATGATTTCGGAAAGCACAAGAATCAACAGCGTCAGAATGGCTGATATCAGTCCGAAGTATTCTTCGCCGAAGAGCTTCATCGACTCGGCGCCGACGCCTGCCGAACCTATGGTATGTGCAATGGTGTTGAGCGAAAGGATTGCGCCTACCGGGCGGTCTACGTTGTTCTTATACTGTTTCATCAAAGCGGCAGTCTTATTGCCGCCGGTCTCCTTCATGGAGATGAACGACATAGGAGTGGATAGAAGTACCGCCTCAAGGACGGAACATAAAAAGGATAGTGACAGAGCACCTAAGAAATATAATATTATTAAGCCCATTAAATATCTGATTCGTTAATAATAAGTTGTCTGCAAAAGGGGTGTTTAGACGACTTACTATAAACGAAGGGCGTTATGGTGTATGTATAATCGATGTGTCATTTACAGCACAAAGATATCTATTTAGTAATAATAATGACGTTCGGAGGCTAAATTCGTCAGCGTGTATTGGCTCGTGCTTTACGTCCATGCTGTCGAGCTCGCTGACCGCTTCCGTGAGATTGTCCGCTTCCAAAGCATGGTGGCCACGGCTACATGATTATTTATGCTTGCGTCTCCACACCAAGCAACATTTTCTTTGCCTCCAATCCTCCCGCATAGCCTGTCAGTGAATGGTCGCTGCCTATTACTCGATGACAAGGGATCAGGATGCTGATGCCGTTCGCACCTATGGCTCCAGCCACGGCTCTTACGGCCTTGGGCTTGCCGATGTATCGCGCTATATCCTTATAACTCTTTGTCGCTCCGTACGGAATGTCGAGCAAAGCGTTCCATACATCTTTCTGAAAATCAGTACCCGTCAGTTGTAACTGTATGTCGAAAGCCTTGCGCTTGCCGGCAAAGTATTCGTCGAGTTGTCTTTTGGTCTCTTCCAAGACAGAGGTTGTCTCAGTCTTGAAAGAAATATTCATGCCCCTTGTAAGTCTACGCATGTTGCGCTCTGCAAAAGGATTGTCGTTCCAATCGCAAAGGCATAGACTGTCAGCGAAAGAAGCCAAGACCAATCGGCCGCATGGCGAGTCGTAATACTGGATGTTTATTTGCTTTCTGTTGTTCATCGTAATTCTCTTGCGCTTACATGTGAAGTCTTTACAGACTGTCAATTTTCCGATAACCTATTCTTCGGCTTATCGTTGGCGCCTTATGTATTGCCGCAGATATCCTGAGCCACAGCTTATCTTATGCAAAGATACATTTTATATTTACGCAAGAACATGTTTTTTTTGTAAATTTGTATAGTGAAAAGAAAACAAACAGGAACAATTAAAATCTTATAGAAATGGCAAAAACGATAGAAATCCAGCTTGAAAAGAGCCGTACGTTCGTGAAAGGGGTGAAGCGACACATCAGCGAAAGGGGTGAGCGTGTGGAGTGACGAACGAAGAAGTAGCTAAATTTGAGAATAATCTCTCAACACTCGAACAGCAAAGTGCAGAGGTTGACAAGATACGTGCTGAACTTAGTGAAAAGGTGAAGCACATGAACGCAACCTTTATGACTGTCAAGGAAGACTTATAGCGAGACCAAGAAGGCCATCAAAGGCTATTATCCGCAGGAGCGCTGGATAGACTATGGCATTCCAGACAAGCGATAGCGGAGTGGTAAATCTGTTATAGCAAAACTGTCGAGGTGGCTCAATTGGATTAGAGCAGGTGTCTACGAAGTACCTCCTTGATGTGTTGCGTCAGTACCTTTGCTGCTTTTGCCATGTTCTCCACAGACAAATTCTTGAAGCCATTAACTGCCTTTTTGTAACCGCTGTAAAGTCCGTCACGCTCAGCATCGGCTGTAGCGATGTCATCTGTCAGCATACTTTTTTGCGAGATTTTCAAGTCCTCATCCTTTTGCTCCATGGCAGCCTTTAGCGAGACAATCTGTGCGCTGAGCTTACTCTTTACATTCGCATCGGCCTCAGCACGTGCCAACACATTTGAAATGAACAGAAAATGTGCGCCGTTGTTTAGATGCTCCAAGCTAAGAGTTCCAATTTCGCTTGTAGTTTGATAAAAGGTTTAAGATGAATACTGTGGAAACTCCGTTTTCTGTTGCGTTAAATAGATTGTTTATGCCATCTCTATGTTGTTTCCGATAATAATTATCATAGAATCAGCCGTGCACGTTGTTTCCATACTCGCTCCTTTGGGTTTGGTCGCAAAAACAGCGTCTCTTGCACCATTCCGTATGGAGTAATGCAAGAAACGCTGTTTCTGCCGTCTTCCGATAATGAATTTTACAATCTTCATGCCACAAACCTTTACCGACACATTTCATGTCATCGTTGATACGATTTCTTGTATCATGCACTATGGTTTTGACATATTGGCTGATGTTTTTGGTAATTATAGTAGCATAATTAGACAAAAAATTCAGTTTTTACGAAACCGATAACAAATAATGTCTTTATTCTTATTGATTTTTAGTAACTTTGCTGCGCATTCGCAATAAATGCGTTTGCAAACATACATAAGGCGTCGTCAACGCTTTGCTCATTGATCATTCTGAACGTAGGAAATTCAAATTGGTTATCAATGACATTGCAGAGAAGGTGTCACGGGTAGGTTGTATTATCAACCCTCGTAGTGTGCCAAGGAGGATTAACCTCATCGGCACACTTTTTGGGGGTACGTATAACTTTCAACGTGAGATTCTATCTGTTCGTCATTAACCATAGGTTTCCTACGACCTTGAATGAGTGGCGAGCAAGTGTAGAGTCTCACGTTTTTGCGTTTAACAAAAAGATAAAACAATGAAAAAGTTTTTGATATTAATTCCTATAATCCTCTTTTCGATTGCAGGATTTGCCCAGAACACTCTGAACATTCACCAAAAAGAAGGAGAGATATTCTGTTGTGATTTTTTAGACAAGCCAATAGTTACTTATGAAGGAAACACATTAAAGGTTTCCACAAAAACTGTTTCTATTGAATTCCCATTAACCGAACTTGATAAGCTATCTTTTGAAGACGAATTAACAGACATAAAATTACAACATATTGAAAGGGAAAGTAACGATATTCTCATATATAATGAAAAAGGTGTACTTCTAAAAAGGATACACAATGATTCTGGAATATCAGAAAACAATTTTTTAGAAATTCCTAAGGGAATTTATATAATCAAGAAAGGCGATACAACTTTTAAAGTATTAAAAAAATGAAAAGAATAGTAGCTTTATTTTTTGCTTTTGTTTCAACCATTATTTGCTCAAATGCACAAAATGCACAAATGCAAATTAATTTTGTCGATGGTAAGGTTATGGAAATTCCAGTTCCTTTAATCGATAATATCACATGGAGTATTAACAATTCAGAACCGATAAAACCAGACAATACCCCCAATGGCGTAACTGCAATTGATCTTGGATTGCCATCAGGAACAAAATGGGCAAATATGAATATCGGTGCCAAAAGCATATCTTCCTATGGAGATTATTTTGCATGGGCAGAAACCAAAGGTAGTCAGGAGGGAAAAACCAATTTCACAGAAAAGGACTACAAATATTACATGGAAAGCACTACTGAAACAACAGACGAAGATGGATTTCTTATTGAAATAACAAAGAAAGGGTACACAAAGTACGTTACTGATGATAAATCAGGATATGATGGTTTTCGCGATGACAAAGTTACATTAGAATTAGAAGATGATGCTGCTTATGAGAATTGGGGTGGCAAATGGCGTATGCCTACAATTGAAGAGTTTGAAGAATTACGTGATAAATGTACATGGAAATGGGCTTTAATGAAAAGTAATTACGGCTATAAAATAACGGGACCAAATGGTAATTATATTTTCCTTCCAGCAGCAGGTGGTTATGTTAATACTGGAATAGGCGAGACAGACAAAACCTGCAGCTATTGGATATGTTCTCTCTCAAACTGGTACTCTAATGCATATTTTACCAGCTTTCATGCTGAAAACGATTTGAACTTTTATGATACAGGTACTCGTCATATAGGTCGATCAATTCGTCCTGTATGTCATGAATAAAAACGCAAGTAGATCAAAATAATAAAATATGGAAACAAACAAAATTTGGAGCATCTTAGCGATGCTCGTAATGTCAGTAACAGTTATGTTTTTCACGTCATGTAGTAGTGATGATGACGGAGACGGCAGCAAAGACATCAATGTGCAAGAAGTAGTTGGAACATGGACATGTACCGCAAGCACAGATAAAGTGGATGGTAAATCTATAACCGGTTATATGGTTGGGGAGTCTATTACTATCAGTGAGGATGGCAAGTTCTCTTCTACTGCAAGCTCTATAGGCAATGGCACATGGAAGCTTGACGGTAATAAAATGTCAGCTAAGAACACGTATGGTGACACTTTCAGCGCAACGATTGTTGTTAGTGGTAATAAGATGAAATGGAACGGAACTTCAAGTCTGAACGTTAGCTTCAACTATACATGGGAGAAAAAATAAATTCTTGCAAATAGATAGCAATAAAGATTGACGTCACTGTTGCTGTTTTGCAACGGTGGCGTTTTAAAATTTAAAGTGGGACAGGTGAGTTTGCATGAGACTAATGTTCATTAATTGTGTAATAACTTAAAACTGAGATATAATGACAGAAGACGAAAAAAAAGAGTTTGAGGAATTCTTAGAATGGAAGGCCGAAAAGAAACGCCAAGAGGAAGAAACTAGCGTGAAACAAGAAGAGGAAGAAAGACAAGTTAAAGCTAACATTCAAATGCCTCAAGTAGAAGATAAGAAACGTATGGAATTTGATAATGGACAAGTTCCTTATTCTTCAAATATTAATGATAATAAAAGTAACAATCCAGATGGGGGGAAAACATCCTTCCCATGTGCTTTTGTATTACTATTTTCTGTGATTATTTTTGCATTTTGTATTTGTTTACTAAGAGATTGCTCTGATAATTATAAAACGACTTCTAATAATACTGAGTCAACTTCAAATAGTGAGACCGATAAAAAAGATGATTCTCTCGCTACCATAGCTGCTGCAGAAAAAAAGAGTCAGGATAGTCTAAAGAGAGCTAAGAGAATAGACCTGTTAAAAAATACGATAAAGATAAAGAAGGCTTATCTATCATCTCCTAATAGTGCTGGCGGTGTAGATGCTCATCTTGTATGGAAGAATGTATCTAATAAGACTATAAAATATTTAAACTGGAGTGGCTATCCTATAAATGCAGTGGGTGATCCAGTTTCATGTGAAGCTCGTGGAACCATTGAAGGTGGTGGTAAGGTTACTGGCCCTATAAAGCCAGGAGCGACTTATGGTTACGGAACATATTGGGATTGTCTTTGGTACAATTATTCTGCTAAGAAGCTTGTACTAACAGACATCTATATAGAATATATGGATGGTAGCTCTATCCATATAAACAGTAACGAATTGAAATATGTTCGTTAATGTCAAAGTTTAAGAAATCATGGAAAGGGAAGCAAAGAAAGAAAAATCAATAGGTATTGGCACTACTACATTTTTTTATCATGTTTCGGTATAAGCATTTATGATCAAGCGTCGCATGATAGTTACACTAATTACCAAGACAAGTTGCCCTTCGAAACTATTTTTGTGACAAGTGCTGTTACAGGAATAATATTGGCAATTATTACATGGCTGGTTTTAACCCTTTATGATTGTCATAAAAAGGCAAGGGAAGACGGTAGTGTTACAACTTTAGACCTTTTCAAAAAGGAATTATTCAGCAAACGCGCTATAATAGATTTGGCAATAATAATCATTGTTTTAATTCTTGCGTCAGTTTTGGGATTAATTCTTTTATCATTGCTTGTTTTCTATATATTTATGTTGAAAGGTAAAATAAACTTGAGAAAATAGAAGCGAATGCTTCTGTGTAATTATGGAGCATATTGTGGATGTTTGAATAATGCTGAAAAATAAGGAGAGCGCAAAGGTACATATTGCGTTCTCCTTTATTTTAAAGAATTAGTACGACCATCGACCCCTTACTACTGTCCATGCATTCTTCTTTCAACCAGTTATTCAATTGAGCCTGTGTCATGGAGTCTTTTAAATAGGGGAACACCTTACCTCGTTTAACCTCGTCCTGTGAAAGATGTTACTTGTCAGTCGGGATTGTCTCGATACGCTCCAAGATACCGTTCGGGTTCTCCTTTATCTTGCGGTCACGATAGGCTGTGTTGATTGAAGCACGGAAAGTTACGTCACGATAGCCTGAATAATAGTCAAGATAATAGGGCAGCATGCGTCCGTCCTTGATTTTGCGTGTACGCAATGATACTGTCTTGCAAATGTTGCTCATAACTACCCCAATTCAGGATAAGAAATAGTTTATAAAAAAGTTGGTGGTCTCATAAATATTTTGTACCTTTATAGATGAAAATCAAACAGTTACAAACATATTTAATATGACTACTGATTTACAAAGTTACAGAATTATTTTGTATTATAGACGAGTTTTGCAAACATTTTGATGCAGAAAATGCAGGAACACGGTTTCCTGCGCAGCCGGTTTATCCCGGTTTTTGTCTTAAAATCATTGGCTAAGGAAAATGGAGTGCAGTTCCCCAAAATGCAGTCTTTCTATAGTCTCGTTTTGGTAAATTCATGCGCGAAATTCACAAAACAGGTGATTTTGTAAGAAATTGGCTATTTTTTGTAATTTATATCCTACTGACTTTATCCGAAAATCGCTTACTTTGCAGACGAAAACAATGCTTTTAGGGGCATAACACAAAAACATGTTTAATAATTAAAACCCAACTGATTATGAAGAAACTAAACCGTAACCAACAGTCAGTCATCCCGCGGCTCCTTGAGAATTCTGCAAGAGGCGGCACATGGATGCGCATGTTCCTCATGCTTATGATAATGATGATGTCGTCAGCGTTCGCAATGGCGCAAGAGACGTATGGCATCAAGGTAGCCGGAGAGGATATTACGGGCTACAACCGCTATGACCTCACCGAAATCAGCGGAGTGAGCGGCAAGGTGTCTTTCGACCCGAACACAAGAACCCTGACGCTCGACAACGCCACTATTGAGGCAGATGGCAGTAACGCCATCTTGAACGAAACCTGCGACTACCTTACGATAGAGTTGATCGGCACAAACAACATTAATGTTACTGGCGCGGTTGGCATATACCTGAAAGAGGAGACGACAATTTGGAGCAACAGCAGCGGAAAACTCAGCGTAAAGAGCAACGGATGCGCCTTGCTCTTCGGCGGTTGTCCTCTCGAAATCAGCAACTGCTGGTTGGAGGCAGAGGGCTTATGGGGCATATCCACAAACAGAAACGTGGCAGAAGAGGTGCTCACCATCCACAACTCCCACGTTGAAGCCAAGGGCTCTTCGGGTTCCATTTGCGATATCGCCGACCTTGTGCTTGACTACTGTTCCATCAAACAACCCGACGGTGCTCGGTTCAGTACACAGAATAATGCCGTGGTATTGAACGGTGAGATGGTCACCGACAAGGTGGTGATTGAGCCTTACTATGGCATCAAGATTGCCGACGTGGATGTGACAGAAAAGAACTGCAAGGACCTCAGCGTCATTGACGGTGTGGATGGAAAGATGAGCTACGATCCCGAGACTAAGACTTTTACTATGGAGGATGTTACTATTAACATAACTGGCGAAAAAGTTGGAATTTGGAATAGAGATGTAAAAGGCTTGAAGATTAATTTAGTCGGCAATAACACTATTACGGCAAATCAAGCAGGCATTACGATAGGGCAACCATCAACCATTAGTGGTTCTGGAACTCTCAGACTGAAGAGCAGTGATAATTGTGGATTATTTCTGCCCTCTTCGCTTTCTGTTGAAGGTATCTCACTGTATATTGAAGGATTATGGGGGATCTCCGGACAAATATTTCAAACATCAGGTAATGAGCTCACTATTTGCAACGCATACGTTGAGGCAACTGGCAGCTCAGGCTCAATCTGCGCCCTCCAGAACCTCGTGCTTGACGGCTGCGCTATCACCCAGCCCAACGGTGCTGAGTTCGATGCACAGTATCACTCCGTGTTGCTCAACGGCGAGTTGGTCACCGAAAAGGTGGTGATTGAGCCAGACAGCTATGGCTTCAACATTGCCGGCGTGAATGTGACAAAAAAGAACTGCAAGGACCTCAGCGTCATTGACGGTGTGGATGGAAAGATAAGCTACAATCCTGAGACTAAGACCCTTACTATGGAGGATGTTACTATTAATGTAGCCGACAATAGTGGAATTTGGAATAGTTCTGTAAAGGGCTTGAAAATTGTGTTAGTCGGCAATAATATTATTACGTCAAGTTCTTCATGCATTAAAATAGATAAAACATCCACCATTAGTGGTTCTGGAACTTTAATATTGAAGAGCAGTGAGAATTGTGGAATATATATGAAACTTACGTCACTCACAGTTGAAGGCGTCAAGATATATGCGGAAGGAGAATATGGTGTTGCAGGATTTGATGGCATTAGTGGTGAGACACTAACCTTGCGCAACGCATACGTTGAGGCAACTGGCAGCTTGGGTTCTGTCTGCGACCTTCAAAACCTCATTCTTGACGGCTGCTCTATCACCCAGCCCACTGGCGCTGCCTTCGATGCAAATGTGCACGGCGTTGCTCTCAACGGCGAGGTGGTCACCGACAAGGTGGTGATTGAGCCAGTCACTAACGGCATCAGCAACATCACAACCGACGTTCCTGCCCACGCAAAGGGTATCTATAGCGTGACGGGCGTGAAGCAGACCCAGCAATGGAACGAACTCCCTGCCGGCATCTATATCGTGGATGGCGTGAAGAGAGTGAAGAGATAGAAAGGTGTGTCATAACTCCATTATTATCAGCCCCCAACCGGTGATTATGCCGGTTGGGGGTTTTGTGTGCTCGGCACGAGCATTGTCTAACGGATGGAAGTCCTTAGTCCTGCGAATCTCAACCGAGCCTACAAGACAGTGATGAGGAACAAGGGCTGTGGTGGTATCGCTCTCAAATAACAATGAAGCGAAAAAACAATTTGAAGTGAAATAAATACTAAACAAATCGTATTTTAGCTGATAGAAAGTACTTATCTTTGCAGTAGTTTTATGAAGACAAACAGCAATGAAGTAAACAATATGAGCGAAAAATATCAGTTTCTTACCCATGCGCCAGTCCATCGAGTGATAGGCGCAATGGCTTTGCCGACAATCATATCTATGTTGTTGACAAGCGTGTATAATCTGGTTGACACTTTTTTTGTAGGACAGATAGACACGCAGTCAACAGCAGCAGTAGGTATAGTGTTCAGCGTGATGTTCTTCATACAGGCGTTCTCTTTCTTCTTCGGCAATGGCTCGGGCAACTATATCTCCCGACAGCTTGGCGCTCAGAAGACGGAGGATGCAGAGACGATGGCAAGTACGGGTCTCTTTTACACATTTGTGTTTTCTGTTGTGATAATGCTGACAGGCTTGCTTTTCCTTGAACCTATCAGCATTCTTCTGGGCAGTACACCCACCATTCTGCCTTATACATGTCAGTATCTGGGCATCAGTCTGCTGGGCACGCCTTTTATCATGGGTACTTTCTGTATCAACAACCAGATGCGCTTTCAGGGCTTCGCCAAGTATTCGGTTTGCGGAGTGGTGAGCGGCTCTATCATCAACTGTCTGCTCGACCCGCTCTTCATCTTCGGATTCTCGATGGGCGTTCGCGGAGCGGCATTGGCGTCGGTTATAGGTCAGTTTTGCGGCTTCGTCATTCTGCTCATGATGAGTAGAAAGGAAGGAGTTATTCATTACAGTCATCGCAAGATCTCCTTTGAGGGAAGATTTGTGAAGGAAATAATCGCCGGAGGCACACCCTCCATATCGCGCCAGGGACTTGCCAGTCTCAGCACCATAGCCCTCAACAGCGTAGCCGGCAACTACGGCGACGCTGCCATCGCAGCCATGAGCATCGTCTCGCGTATAGGCATGTTCATTTTTAGCGTCATCATTGGCTTAGGCCAGGGATTTCAACCTATGTGCGGCTTCTGCTACGGTGCAAAACTCTATGATAGGGTAAAGGAAGGATTCTGGTTTAGTACAAAGATTGGTACAGTATTTCTTTTGTTCTGGTCTATGGTTCTAATTATCTTCAGCGAGGAGGCTATAGCTTTGTTCCGTAACGACCCGGACGTAATAGCTATAGGTATTAAAGCGTTGCGTTACCAGATGATAGTCTTCCCGGCATGCAGTTTCATGATGATGGCAAACATGATGATGCAAACGTGCAGAAAGACAATACGTGCCAACATACTTGCAGCTTCGCGTCAAGGATTGTTTTTCATCCCTCTCATCATCATCCTTCCTCATTATTTCGGGTTGTTTGGAGTGGAGATTTGCCAGGCTGTGAGCGATCTTATCTCTCTTGTTGTGACAATTCCGATAGTGTGGACTGCATTCAGAGAGATGTCGACAGAGCGTTAGAATTGCTGTAGAACACTATTTGCTTGCCGGTATTTTTAGTGAAATACCTATTTTTGATGAGGCTCCGAATTTGGTGGTTTCTCTTATGATTACTATTTTTGCACTCGGAAAAGAATCGTATTTACACGACCGATAGTTGTGTTCATGCGGTTTATATAAAAGTTTTATAATTATAAAGATATTATTGTATTATGATTATAGAAAATGTTCATGCAAGAGAGATCTTGGATTCTCGTGGCAATTCTACAGTAGAGGTTGAGGTGTCATTAAAGTCTGGCATCGTTGGTCGTGCATCAGTCCCGTCTGGTGCCTCAACAGGTGAGAATGAGGCTTTGGAACTTCGTGATGGCGACAAGAGCCGCTATTGTGGCAAGGGAGTATTAAAGGCTGTAGAGAATGTGAATAACGTGATTTCACCGGCTTTGGTCGGTTTCTCTGCCTTGGAGCAGCGTGCTATCGACTATAAGATGTTAGAGTTGGACGGCACCAAGACCAAGTCAAACCTGGGAGCCAATGCTATTCTTGGCGTATCGCTTGCAGTGGCTCATGCTGCAGCCGAGTATCTCCACATCCCATTGTATCGCTATATCGGTGGTTGTAACACTTACAGCCTTCCTGTTCCTATGATGAACATCATCAATGGCGGTGCTCACCCTGATGCGCCAATCGCTTTCTAGGAGTTTATGATTCGTCCTGTGGGTGCCCCTAATGAGAAAGAGGCCATCCGTATGGGTGGAGAGGTGTTCCATGCCTTGGTCAAGCTCCTGAAGATTCGTGGACTTTCTACTGCTGTCGGCGACGAGGGTGGTTTCGCTCCTGCACTCAATGGTATAGAGGATGCGGTTGAGAGCATCTGTCAGGCAATCAAGGATGCTGGTTATGAGCCGGGAAAGGATGTGAAGATAGCAATGGACTGCGCTGCCAGCGAGTTTGCTGTTCTGGAGAACGGTGAGTGGTTCTACGACTACCGCCAGCTGAAGGACGGTAAGAAGAAGGATCCTAACGGCAAGAAGCTCACAGCTGCCGAGCAGATCAAGTTCCTGGAAGAACTCATCACCAAATATCCTATTGATTCCATCGAGGACGGTCTTGACGAGAACGATTGGGACAACTGGGTGAAGCTTACAGCTGCCATCGGCGACCGTTGCCAGTTGGTAGGTGATGACCTCTTTGTTACCAACGTGAAGTTCTTGGAGAAGGGCATCAAGATGGGTGCTGCCAACTCTATTCTTATCAAGGTGAACCAGATTGGCTCGCTTACCGAGACTTTGGATGCTATCGAGATGGCTCACCGTCATGGCTACACAACCGTTACATCACACCGTTCAGGTGAAACAGAGGATACCACTATCGCTGATATCGCTGTGGCAACAAACTCTGGTCAAATCAAGACTGGTTCGATGAGTCGTACAGACCGTATGGCAAAGTACAACCAACTTATCCGTATCGAAGAGCAGTTGGGAAATAACGCAGCTTACGGTTACAAGAAACTAAAATAGACGTGATTAATTATTGAATAAATCATAATCGACATTAATGGGCATGAACTACCGTGATGGTTGACCATGCCCATATTTTATATTTTCAAATAGAGGTTACATCATATTCCTGGTTCCTTGTTGATATTTGCTCTTGCCATCCGTATTCGGTCTGTACGCTTCTTTTGTGATGGTAACACCTCGTCTACAAATTAACCATACTGACGGACGGCTATGGAAGCCAGTTTGAGTACAAACTCGAAGAGGAAAGTATAACTATATGAGTAGACCCTTGCTTGCGCTTGGGTCAAGGAATTCAGGAACTACGAGAAAATAACGAATGGTTTGTTTGCCAGAATCATTGGCAAAATTAGTGCACTTACCATTCTGCAATACGTAAACTTCATTAACGACAAGCCCATTGGCAGAATTTGTATGCACTAAATTAATTCCGCCAACAGGTAATTGTTATTTTATCTTGTTATATTCCTCATCGCTCACAGCCTCCTGCCACTCGTTGGATGTGTTCTCGCCAGGTATTTCAAAGGCGAGGTGGGCAAACCAGCTGTCTTTTGCGGCACCATGCCAATGCTTCACGTTGGCAGGAATATGGATGACTGTGCCGGGAAGGATTTCCTGCGCAGGTTTGCCTTCTTCCTGATACCAGCCACGTCCGGCTACACCTACCAGCATTTGTCCGCCACCACGTGTGGCGTGGTGCGTGTGCCAGTTGTTGCGGCAACCTGGCTCAAAGGTAACATTGAAGAAAGGTATCTGACTGTCGGATATTTGTGCCAGAAAACTGTTGCCTTTGAAGTATTTGGCGTAAGCGGTGTTGGGTTCGCCAATAGGGAATATCATCTCGCGCTGGAATGCAGACTTAGCGTCTTCTCCTTTCACATCTTCGTTCCATACCTCCTTTGCCAGATTGAAGGCAGCCCAGGCCTTTGGCCAACCTGCGTAGAAGGCGATGTGAGTAATAATCTCTGCCGCTTCCGTGCGGGTAATTCCGTTATTCTTTGCCGACTGCAAGTGATATTTCAGCGAGCTGTCGGTGATTCCTTGGCTGATAAGCGAAGTGATTGTTACCAAACTGCGGTCGCGCAATGAAAGCAGGTCATTGCGGCTCCATACTTCTCCAAAGAGGATGTCGTCGTTGAGGTGGGCGAACTCCGGGGCAAACTCACCCAGCTGGGTGCGCCCTGCTGTCTGTACTATTTTCTGTTGTGCCATAACATTGAATGTTAAAACGGTGAATACTGTAATTAAAATAAACGATTTAGCCGAGTGCAGAGCCAAACTTGTTTGAGCTATGCCGAGGTGGCAGTGATTGCAAACGAAGTTTGAAATGATTCTGTTCATGATTCTTTATTGAATGAAGTTCTTGATTCGGTTGGCTGGATTGAGAGGTGTCTGATCGGACAGCACCAGCGACTTGACCATGTGCAGCGTTCCCTGCTTGTATTTCTGGAAATGCTCCGAGGCGATATGCTTTTCGTAAGCCTCATGGCTCGCATAGGTTTCCAATATGGTTATCTTGCAGGGATTCTCCTTTTCGCCGACAGCGTACATGGTCAGTACCCCCGGCTCGGTACGCAAAGAGATTTCACCCACCTCGGTCGCGTATTTCATATATTCGTCGAGGTACTGCGGGTAAACCTCGATTTTCGACAGACGCACGATGCCGTCAGCGGTCATCGGCTCCTTGACGCACATGGAAGGCTCCTTATCGAGTTTCAGGCATTTCCCGATTATTTCACCGGTGGCGATGTAGGAATAGGTCGGAAACTCGAACAGTACTGGCTTCAGCTGCGTATAGTCGAGTCTCCCGTTGTCATCGAGTACCTCGGGTGCAGCGTAAGTGTTGGCAATCGAGCAGATGAAGTTGTCGAAGCCGTCCGACTTGTATATATCCACCAAATTACATTCCATCACAAGCTGCGATGCGTCGATTACTGGACTTCCGTTCTTGCCCCAGTGAAAGTCGAACACGCCCGACTTATCGACTGACGCGCCACTCACGCTTCCTACATAGTCTGCCTTGGAAAGCATCTTCTGGTCAACGAGATTGACGGATAGTTTCTTGGACTCGATTATGCCCTGATTGGTATAATGCTTGTCGCTCATGCTGACGAGAATGCGGTCATGCCCGATAATACCGACATGCGCCACAAGCAGCCAGTTTACCTTACCGTTTACTTCAGCTCCCACCATGGTTACGGGCATAGGGTAAAGAGCCAGTTTGCTACCGATATTTTTCTTTTCCGTTATCATCATTTCTTTATCTTTTAGTTGTGAAGCATTAGCGCTCTTACACGCAGAAGCGAGTATTAACGCGAGAATACAAACTGCATTTATAAAACGTATCTTCATTGTATCATATTTTAAATTCTTCTTCAGGAACTCCTCGATGTTGTCCCAAGGAATCATTCCTTTCCCACCACCATCGTATAGGTCGCAATGAGAGGCTCCTGGAATAATGAGCAGTTGTTTGTTGACTGGAACCGGGTTGGGCTTTCTTTCGAAGTCGTAGCCTTCGGCTTTTCCATCCATCATATATGTGCAAAAACAATCTTTTCATATTAAACCTTTTTGTTTGATGATTAAAAAACTGGTGCAAAGATACGCACATTTCTCTAAAGAGCTTATACCTTGTTTTCGGAAGACATTACCGTTATTCCGTTTCTATCAAAACATGCTTCCTTGTATTTATGCAGTCTTGCGGTACTCGCTTGGAGTCTTTCCCGTCTGTGCCTTGAAAAAGCGGACGAAGTGCTGAGAATATACAAAGCCGAGGCGCTGGCTGACTTGCGTAATGGTTAAGGTTTCATCTACAAGTAGTTGGCGAGCTGCAGAAAGCAGTCGGTCGTTGATCATACTCTTAGCGGTTCTGCAAGTCTCTGTCTTGACTAATTCACCGAAATATTTGGTAGAATAGCAGCATTTGTCGGCAAAGTAGGCTACGGTAGGCAGCCCTTCGTGCTCCGCTTTCCGGGCAATGTATTCATCGAGCAGAGAGATGAATTTCTTTACCACCGAATGATTTATCTCCTCGCGTGTGATAAACTGCCGGTCGTAGAAGCGCAGACAATAGTTCAGCAGCAACTCAATGTTTGAAACGATGAGTTCACGCGAATGTCTATCTATAGGATGCTGAAGTTCCTGCTTAATCATTGAGAGCACGTCACGGAAGATGTTTACCTCGGCAGCGGATAGATGTAGAGCTTCGTTGCTTGTATAGTCGAAGAACTCATAGCGGGAGATGTTCTTGCCAAGCTGGGTGCGGTTGAGCAACTCGGGATGGAAAGCCAATACCGTATATTTGGCAAGCGGTACTCCAGGAATGGGTTCAACCTTAATCGATTGACCTGGAGCAAACGAGGTGACGGTCATCTCGTCAAAATCATATTCTGTTCTGCCGTATGACAATTTGCAGCCCTTGTTTTCCTTCAGGAAGAGGGCGTAAAGTCCGTAGTGATGCACAGCCTCCTGTATCGGAGAGGTGTTCTCTACACGTGCAATGCTTACCAGAGGATGAAGCGTTTTCACCCCAATGTAGTCGTTGAATTCCTGTATCGTATTAAAGAATAATTCCTTCATAATCCTAAGCCTTTTAAGAGTGCAGCTTATCTTATGCAAAGATACGCACATTCTCCAAAAAGAGCTTATACCTGGTTTTCGGAAGATTTTACCATTATCGGAGATTTATTCCATTCTTCCATATTTCATTTCCACGCCTTCCTTATCATATTGTTTGCGCTTGCCGGTTGGTGGCTCAGTAAGAGTGATGCGAACAACAGCCGTGCGTGAAAGGGAACGGGCGATGCTCTCGTCGAAAGCATCCATGTGGTGAGGAAGAAAACGCTCACAGATTAGTCGGAGACCATGAATCTTCTCTGCATCCTCGGTCACGATTTCTGCCTTGCCGAATGCTATGGCTGATTTGAACTGCAGGGTGAAACTGCCGTCCTTCGGGCCAACCGTAGGCGCACAACGGGTTACGGCTGAAAGGCAAACCTCTGGATGAGCCTTGATTGCCTCCAACTTCTTGCCTTCCAAGGCACCATGAAAATACCAGTTCACATTATCATCAGATGCGAGCGAAAGAGGTAAACCGTAAGGATTGCCGTCTTCGTCAA
>ULKO01002194.1_pt1 | contig 18920 bp, 10 predicted proteins | sample 1951091 | NCBI WGS metagenome assembly ULKO01 (sample SAMEA4835494, study PRJEB28245) | human gut metagenome | biome: gut microbiome; material: fecal sample | place: Denmark | collected 2008 | reverse complement strand
GAGACCTCCGCTACGTTTATAATAATTATATATTGCTGTTTGGTATCAGACCAACAATAACAATGCTTTAATCATATATATAAATTATCCACATACTTACATTGAGCCTCCTGCGCCATTTTGCAGCCTCTTGCTCCAATTGCTTCCAATATGTTCGGTCTTTATGCAAATAGATTTCTTCATAAAGTGGGAACAAATGGGGATAGTACGATTTGATATAACCCATAATGTTGGCCTTAAATCATGATGCCACGCACCTCTTTCGTTCCAATGAGTGTTTTTACCATTTTTCTTCCTTTATTCTTTATAAATTCTCTACCGTTTCACCGTCTTCAGGAATAAAGACGCGGTCTAAAATTCCTGCCACTTCCGCACGCTTTCTCACCATTTCACGCGTCACGCTATTATGGTTTACGCCTTCAAGATGCGTCACAAATATCTTTGCATTAGGTGCAGCTGCAGCAACTTTTACCACATCTTCATCGTTCATAATAACGCGTCCACCCAAGCGAAAGCCATTGCCACCTGCATTAAGGGTGATAACCTCGGGGCGAAAACGCTTCAAATTGCGCTTTACACCAGCATACCAGATGGTATCTCCGGCGTGATAGAGCGTCTTTTCTTTTGGATGAGTGAATACATAACCCGAGGTATGCCCAGCAGGATACTTCATGATGAAATTACCATGCTGGCTTTCGGCCTTTTGTATGTTCACTTCCCCAACCCTTGTATTGTCGCCGACAACTTCCACATGATTAAATCCATGCGACATCACCACCTGCCGATTGTTTTCGTCTTGCACAAAAAATCGCATATCTTTAGGTATCATTTCATAGGCCGCCTCATCGATATGGTCATCGTGTAGATGGGTAAGCAATACAGCATCCACACCTTTTAACATCTCTTCTACAGGAAAAGGTAGTTCATGAAGTGGGTTGCGCAGGTGTTGATTTCTACTAAAGGGGAAAGGAGGCATGCAGCCTTTCTTTCCCAACATGGGGTCAATCAGAATTTTCTTTCCCCCATATTCAACGATTATCGTTGCGTTTCTTACTTGCTGGATATTCATTGTTTATTAAAGTTTAACATTGGCCTCCAACATAATAGCATCCTTCAGAGGTTCATCATCATCAGAGAACGAATTTGCCTTATATTGTATGCAAAGCACGAGCATTTCGCTGCTGCCTGTGTTTTTGAAAGCACGTTTGCCATTGGGCGCAATTCTCACGATGCTTCCTTCTGAAACGGGAAATCGTTTGCCGTCTACATCGAAAATGCCTTCACCTTTAAGAATGAAATAAAGCTCTTCGTGGGTTTTATGGGTATGGCGTGTGCCATAATCCTGCCCAGCTGCAAGACTTTGGAAAGACAATTCTGCACCTGTTGCTTGTAGTGCATGTCCAGCAAACATCTTTCCTGGGATAGAGAAATTGCCCATGGCCAACTCATATTCCTTAATTTCATTCAACTTACCAACGTTCACCGTGGTGAAGTTCTCACCTTTTTCTGCAATTTTAATTTCTTTCATAATGTTATTTGTTTTGATTACGAGTGCAAAGGTAGTGCATAAAACAAAGAAACATTCTACCATTAATAATATGTGCTCTACCATTTTGATAAACCATTAATTATTCGTACTTTTGTTGCATGAAATTAGAGAGTCATCCCCAAGAACTTACACAAGTTCCTTTCAGCAAAACAGAATGTGGTGTAGATTTCAACATCAATACCGATACGCACGAGCGTTTGCGGGGCGTATTGATGGAGTATCCGTCTTTCAAAACCAACTTCTTCGAGTTGTTTTTCTTCAGGAAAGCATCCGGGTGGCTGCGTTATGGCTTTCAACATATCGTGTTGAAAGACAATACGGTGCTGATACTTTCGCCGCACATCCATCAGGAGTGGCATATTGATGAAAGCCAAACGGATTATCGTTTCCTTATTTTCCGTGATGATTTTCTTTCAACCTATCTTGCCGATCCTTTCTTTACTTATCGTTTGCTTTATTGCTATCAAACAGATTTTCCACCCTATCTGTCGGCTACTGCTATGGAACAACAAGAATACGAGCGTTTGCTTGTGCGGATAAAAGAAGAACTCAACCATCCTCTTGCCGACAGCTATCACATCATCGTATCCTTGCTTCATTATCTGCTCATGACCCTTAATCGTAGGTATTCTGCTCAATACCAACTGCCTTTTGATGCCCCCAAGAACCACCATGCCTTTGAGTTCAAACAACTCTTAGAGAAACATATTCGCCAATACCAGCAAGTGGCCGACTATGCAGCCATGCTGAACATCAGCCGCATCACATTGAATGCTTCTGTACAGGCACAATATGGGCAAACGGCCGTACATCTGCTGAAACAACGTCTACTTGCAGAAATCAAGAATGAAATATTATTCACTGACAAAACTACCAGTGAATTGGCATACGAATTCAATTTCTCGGAGCCTGGACATTTAATGCGTTTCTTCAAAAAACAAACTGGACAGACGGTTACGGAGTTTAAAGAAGAATATAAAGGACAACAGTTTACCGCAGAATAGAAAAATTATTAAACGCAAGAACTTACCAATAAACGAACGGCACTTGAAACAGATTATACACTTTATCGCATATAGAAAGCGGATGCCTTGGCAGAAATCATCCGCCAAGGCATCCGCCTTCAATATTTGACGTTCATACTTTACTTAACAACAAACTTCTTACCAGCCACGACGTATATGCCAGAAGAAAGATTGCTCATATTATTACGGGTGCACACGCGTTGCCCGCTCAGGATGCAAAAGGCAAGCGGATACATCTTTGTCAAAGTGTTTTTTTGAGTGACGAAGTCAAAAAAAGGAGCGTACCACAAAATGGGTACACTCCTTTATAAACTCACTTTACCATTTACCAATATGATTGGCTTATCTGTTAGCCGATTGCCACTGATAAGTTTTCTCACAATGGATATCGGCACTCTGGTCGGCAATCATCAGTTTGAAATCGCCTTCCTCCAATACCCACTTGCCATCATAACCTACGAAAGCAAGATCATCGGCATTCAAATTGAAGGTGACAGTCTTTGTTTCGCCCGGCTGAAGCTCTATTTTATCGAAAGCACGGAGGCGTCGGCCATCAGGAACCATGCTGGCAATAAGATCGCTGCTGAACAGAAGAACGCTCTCTTTGCCCGCAACCTTACCCGTATTCTTCACATCCACGCTCACCTTGATGATGTCGCCGTGGCGGAAATCAGACTGAGAAACCTTCAGGTTGCTATATTGATAAGAGGTGTAGCTCAAACCATGTCCGAAGCCCCACTGCTGGGTAATCTTCGCATTGTAATCGTAAGCACCTTCCATCGTACCCACCTCCTCACTCTTCTTGAAGTCGTAGTTGGCGAGCGAATTGATTTCCTTAGGATAGGTGTAAGGCATCTTGCCACTGAAGTTTGACTTGCCCGATACCAAGTTTACCAAGGCATCGCCACCCATGTTGCCAGGGATAAGGATGTCGATGATGCCCTGTGCCAATGGTTCGATGTCGGCGATGAGACGAGGACGACCTTCATTCAAGACAAGAATGACAGGCTTGCCGGTCTTGGCGAGTTCCTTCACGAGATTGCGCTGGTTCTCAGACAGCCAGAGGTCGGTCAGGTTGCCAGGAGTCTCTGTGTAAGAGTTCTCACCGATGCAGGCAACGATGACATCAACATTCTTTGCTGCATCAACTGCGCCCTGGATCTGAGGTTCGTTCTCCTCCCAGTATTTTCCAGTCTCATTATAGGTAACGCCCTGATTAAGAACCACATTCTCCTTGCCATACTGATTGCAGAAAGCCTCATAGATGGTGTTGTACTTGCCGGCAAACTCATCGGTACGATGGCCCTGCCAGGTATAGCTCCAGCCACCGTCCAGGCAGCGCATCTGATTGGCATTAGGACCCGTGAGGAGAATCTTCTTGCCCTTGGCGAGAGGCAAGACATGATTGCCATCCTGCAATTTCTCGTTCTTTAAGAGCACCATACTCTCGGTAGCTCCCTCTAAGGCGAGCTTGGCAAACTCCTCGCCACCAAACTTAGGATAATTCTTCAGTTTCTGGGTTGGGTTCTTGAAGAGGTCGAGACGGTACTTCATGCGAAGCACACGACGGCAGGCATCATCGATGCGACTCATCGGAATCTTGCCTTCCTTCACCAATTCGATAAGGTAGCCACAAGCATCGCAAGAATAAGGTTCCATAATCATGTCGATACCGGCATTGATGGCGATGCGAAGTGCATCTTTCTTATCCTTAGCTATCATCTCGCGAGTATAGAGGTTGTTGATGTCTGCCCAGTCGGTGATGAGCACACCATCCCATCCTGTCTCTTCCTTCAGCCATCCTGTCAGGATTTCCTTGTTAGCGTGCATCGGCATACCGTTGACGGAAGCGGAATTCACCATCACTGTCAAGGCTCCAGCCTGCAGACCCGCCAGGAAAGGAGCGAAGTGCTTCTCTCGCAAGTCGGCAGGAGAGATATAGGCTGGCGTACGGTCTTTACCGGTCCAAGGCACACCATAGCCCATGAAGTGCTTCATTGAAGTGGCAATGTGATACTTGTCGATGTTGTTTGGGTCCTCGCCCTGGAAACCATAGACCATCTCCTTGCCCATCTCAGAACTGAGGTAGCAATCCTCGCCAAAGTTCTCCCAGATACGAGGCCAACGGGCATCACGACCGAGGTCAACGGTAGGACTGTAAGTCCAAGGCACGCTCACGGCACGAGTCTCATAAGCAGTAGCCTCAGCCGAACGACGAGCAATCTCACGATTGAAGGTGGCAGCCACATTGATGTTCTGCGGGAAGAGGGTTCCGTCTTGTGTATATGTAGAACCGTGATTCTGATCAAGACCGAAGACACAAGGGACGCCGATGCGCTTCATCGAGATCTTCTGAATCTGAGAGATATACTTCTCCCACTGCTTGGCGGTTGGCGCACAAGTGTTAGGAGCGTTGAGGATAGAGCCAATCTTATAGCGAGAAAGGATAGAATCGGTCTTGTGCTCGTCGATATAGAACACACCGTTCTTGTCGTTTGCACCAAAGAGGTCGGTCACCAATTCCATCATCTGTCCTATCTTTTCCTCCAAGGTGAGCTTCTTCAAGGTCTGTTCTACCTGAGCCTCGATCTTAGGGTCGCTCTTGATAACAGGAACATTGGCACTGGATGTATAAGCAAATGCCAACATGAAAATAGATGAAAATAATTTCTTCATAAGTTGTAAGATTTGACGTTATATGATAATAACGAGATTCTTTCTAATATTTTATTCGATAGTTACTTTCTTTACGGTATAACCATCACCCACGAGGAGGAGACCTTGCTGCTCTGTAAGAAGTTGGATAGAGAGGTCGGTCAGTTCAAACTCCCATTTAGCAGGTCCAGTCACCATGATGTCGCCACGCTCTGGGTCGCCCTTACCGGTAAGGATGTTGTTCCACCAAGAGGTGGTAGCAGTACCCTGGCCATTTCCATCTACATAGACACGGAGGATGGTGCCAGCCTTCACCTTTGAGAGGAAGGTGTCCTTCAAGGCATCGAATGGTGTACCCCATGTCACGGCAAACTCACCTTCCCAGAGGGTATTCTCCATAGATGGGCGAGCCTCGGTGGTTACCTTGATGGTACCGCCAGGGAACTGGTTCCCCTCACCATCTACCAAAGTGATGGCATAGTCGCCATTCTCCAAATCGGCAGGAGCTGTGAGCTTCAAGGCTGTGCCCTCTTCGAGAACCTCGAAGGCTACTTCCTTGCCACCTACCATTACTTTAGTAACTGTACCGAGATTCTTGCAATTATGTATAGTGGTCTCAGCACCTGGAGCTACCCAAAGCTCGCTGGCATTGGTACCCAAGGCTGGGTCATCGGCAGCAGGAGTCACGGTAACGTTCAAGGTGCGTGATGTGGTCTTGCCCTTGGTGGTGGTTGCCACAATCTTCAGTTCATGATTACCTACAGGCAAAGTCTGGTCGATGGTTGTACCTTCATAAATCTGCGTGCCATCGAGCAACCATGTCACTGTGGTGTAGTGAACAGGAGTCACTCTGATTTCCAACTTATAATTAGTCTTGCGGTCTATCTTGGAATCAGCCAAGTCGGTGTTCAAGATACGTGGATCGTCATTTTCGCTGACGGTGAAGTATGGATCATCGTCAGAAGAGCAAGAAGACAAGGTAGATGTGCCAGCCAGTGCGAAACTCATGGCTAAGAGCATCATCATAGCCTTCAAGACTTTTCCCTTATATTGTTTCATTGTCTTATTCATAATTGATTATTCTATCTATTGTCCTATAACACTTAACATTAAACACTACTCGCTATATCCCTTTCCGAATGGAGGATTGAAGTCTGGCTGAAGGTTTACATCAGCCTTGTCCCACCAGAGGCGCTTGTGCCAGTTGTCTGTACCACCCATACGCTCGATGGCAGCCTTGTAGTTGGCATTGTTGTACTGAGCTTCCAACTCAGGATACTGCAAGCGTACAGGCATTGACCAATCGGGATCGGTATAAGTGAAACCATTCTTGGTCAAGCGGTCACGGTTCAAGATGGCAGGATAGTCAGAGCGGCGCATGTTTGCCCAACCCTCAGAAGGGTTCATCATGTGGAGAATCCAAGCCTGGGTGTTGATGGTCTCCTTAGGATTGTCACCCAACGGATTGTTAGCAATGAACGCATCTATCTCTTCCTTGGAAATCTTGTTGGATGTAAGATAGTAGTTGTTGAGCAACTCCATGCTGGCACGAACACCAGCCTCATAGTGGCTCTCAGCATCACCACCACCTACATTCCAGCCCTTGGTTGCAGCCTCAGCCTTGAGGAACTCCACCTCAGCATAGCTCATCAAGTCGCCAGGACAAGAAGGCATCTCGAAGTCGATGTTCAGGCAAGGACGACCAGCTCGGGCTATAAAATCAGAGATGGCATAATTGTTCTCGTCACTCTCTGCATACTTCTTCAAAGTAGGAAGATCATCCACCGTAGCAGGATTCATCCAGTCTGTGTACCAAGCAGCACCAGGGTTGCAAGGCTCCTCACCGAGGTTCTTGCTCTGGAAGTAAGCCAGGAAATCATCGGTCAGGTCGATGTTCTGCTCCTTATCTGGCTTCACCTGACTACGCTTGATATTGTAGTAGTGACGGCAGATGCGATAGAGACGCGGGTCGTTGGTATTCTGCAACTGATAGAACAAGGTAGAGCATATCATGGTAGGCGATGTGGCATCCTGACCATAGAGAGCCTCGCCCAATGCATTGGCACGGAAATCGTAGTCGTTGGCTCCATCATAATAGGTAAATGGAGCATCAGCATACTTGATATAAGCATCATCGGCAGCACTGGCGATGGCACCGGCAGCTACAGCCTTCTCAAACTCTTCCTTTGCCTTCTGTGGATTAACATCAGAAATGCGCATGGCATAGCGCATACGGAGCGCATTGGCATACTTCTTCCACTGAGCTACATCACCACCCATGCTGGTGACATCACCAGAAATGCGGTCGGTACCTGTGCCAAGCTGCTTCTCGCAAGCGTCAAGTTCCTCGAAGAACCAAGTGTAGAGCTCCTCTACGGTATCATACTTAGGGGTGGAGATACCTGAGATATAGCCCAGACCTGCCTCCGAACAAGGCACGTCACCGTAGGTATCTGCCAAAACTGCCGTGAGATAGACACGATGGATACGAAGTGCCGCATTCAAGTTTGCCTTGTCAGCAGAATTGTGGATGGCATCCACAAGGTTCTTGATACCGATTTCATAATAGCGGTCCCAAACTCGACGGGATATATCATCTTCTCTGAAATTAGAACCAGCGTAATTGGTTACATTCCAACCACCAGCGAAATACTGTGGGAAACCAGTTATATAGTTACGGTAGGTATCCATCAGACTGAGGTCACCGTAAGTCTGCAACAAAGCTGTTGTCAACTGTGCGTTAGGGTCGAGCTCGCTCACCTTGGTCTTGTCGGTATTGATGTTGCTCAAGGTATCATCAGAGCATGAAGTCATCGCTGTGCCGGTTGCCATCAGGGCGAAAGCCATCATCAGGCTGCTCTTACCTATATATTTCTTGATTATATTGTTCATTTTCTTACATTATTATATATTAGAACTCTTCTAAAGAAATTGATTCATTTTTTTCGAGATTAGAACTTCACGTTCACGTTCAAACCATAACTCTTGCGAGATGGCAGGGAACCAAATTCCAGACCGAGACCTGAGGTGTTGTAGCTGGAGTCTGGGTCGATGTTAGGAATGTTCTTCCAAACGATGAATGGGTTACGAGCCACGAAGGATATGGTCAAGCCCTTGACATACTTGCCCAGTATGCTCTCTGGGAAGGTATAGCCGAAAGTAATCTCACGACACTTCACGTAAGAGTTGTCGTAAACGAAGGCACTCTGCACGCCATTTGCCACATGCTTCCAGTAATCTTCAGGGTTCACGGCGATGTCGTTCTTGCGATAAGTACCGTCGCCATTGTCGATGACACCATCTACGACAAATCCCTTGCAGTTACCTGCTGCACGCCATGCTGTAAGGTCCATACCCGAAGCCTTGCGAGCCTCCTCGGAAGTGTACCACTCCTCACGACCTGCCAATGTTCCCTTTGCCTTACCAGTCTGGTATGCAGAACGCATGGACATAGAGTAGATGTCGGCACCTACCTTCACATCGAATGAAGCAGAGAGGCGGAAGTTCTTGTAAGAGAATGTGGTATAGAAACCACCAGTCCAATCCCAAGAAGAGTTGCCGATGGTCTTTATTTCCTGGTCAACCTTTGGAAGACCAGTAGCTGCATCGACAACCACCTGACCCTTGTCGTTGTAGAGGAAGTCGTGTCCACGGATAGCTCCATAGTTCTCACCTACCTTGGCACCTACAGAAACACCGCACCAGTATGCCTTCGCCAACTCGAAGTAGTCCATCCCATTGGTGAGCGACTTCACCTTGTTGGAATTCTTCGAGAAGTTGACACCCAAGTCCCAAGCGAAGTCCTTGATCTGCAAGGCACGAGCATTGAGGGCAATCTCGATACCCTGGTTCTGAATCTCACCGGCATTGATGAGGCGGTAAGCATAGCCAGAGGTGGTGGTTGAAGCCAAGCTCAAAATCTGGTTCTTGGAGTTCTGGTTGTAATAGGTGGCATCCAAGCCCAAGCGTCCGTTGAAGAACTTCATCTCCAAACCTACCTCGTAAGAACCTGTCATAGTAGGCTTCAAATTCTTGTTTGGCTGTGTTGAGTTGGCTATCATACCGATGGTATAACCCGAGTAGCTGTACTTGCCCGTGGTATAGTTGAGTGCCAACAAGTATGGATCGGTATCGCTACCTACCTTCGCCCAAGATGCGCGAATCTTACCGTAATTGATGAACTTCTTGTTCTTGATAAACTCAGAGAATACCAAGCTACCAGATACCGAAGGATATACGTATGTATTGTTATTGACAGGGAGCGTAGATGACTTGTCGCCACGCAGGGTTCCCTCCAGATAGTAAGTATGCTTGTAGCCGAGGCTCGCACTGGCATAGAGAGAACTGATCTGTTTCTTATACATACTCTCGCGAGTATTCTGCTCCTGATAGTTCATGATGTTCTGTATTCCACTCATCTGCTGGTTAAGACCGACGTTGGTAGTGGTCTTGTTGTTCACCTTGAAGATGTTACCACCTGCGGTAGCGTTGACATCGAAGTCGCCCCATGAGTTGTTGTAGAGGGCGAGTATCTCGGCGTTGAGTGTGCGGTTTTTGAAGATTTGGTCGGTAAGCTTTCCGGCAGGAGTACCAGGAGTTGTCTTGGCGATGAAGTCCTCGAAGTTCATGCTGTTGATATCAGTACCGATGGTACCCTGCAACTTGAGGTGCTTGTTGATGTTCCAGATGGCCTTACCCGTAAAACGGAACACGTCCTTGTCCGATGTATTGCGGTTCTTGTAGAGATCCCAGTATGGATTTCTGTTATACTGGTCGTTACCATTCCAGTTGGAGTAGTTGCCGTCGGCATCCTCATAGTGCTTCAACCAAGCCTGATCGTAGGTACCAGCCAGGGTCATGAGGTTCTTACCCACGTTGCTCTGAGAGTCTCCCAATGCAGGACGGTTCTTCACCTTCTCACGAGTATAGTTGGCGGTGAAGTCGAAGTCAACAGGACCAGCTGACGTATTCACACGGAGGTTGAAGTTGTCACGGCTCATATTGGTGTTAGGCAGGATGTCCTTGTTGCGCATATCCGTAACAGAGAAACGCATACCCGTCTTACCGGAATTAACTGAGAGGATGGCAGAGTTCTGAGTGGTGAAACCTGTGCGGAAGAAATCGGAGGCGTTGTTAGGATGCATCTTGAATGGACGCTCCTCACCATCAAAGTACTTGAACATGAAGTCATCGGCCTTAGGTCCCCAACTGGCATTGGTGCCAGAAGTGCTCGCATTAGGAAGCTCGCCATTGTAGCCAGCCCCATATATCTCCTGGATGTCGTCCCACTTAGCCAACTGTGTATCGACAGTGAAAGAACCATTGTACTCTACACCAATCTTATCCTTCGCCGCCTTCTTGGTCGTAATCAAGATAACACCATGAGAAGCACGGCTACCATAGAGGGCAGAGGCAGCAGGACCTTTCAATACGCTCATCGTCTCGATGTCGTCAGGGTTGATGGCAGAGATACCATCACCGAGGTCATAGCCACCAGCTTCGCCAGCGCTGCCAAAGTTGGTATTATCCAAAGGCACACCATCCACCACGTAGAGAGGCTGGTTGTTGCCTGCCATTTCCGTATTACCACGGAGAAGCACACGAGTAGAACCAGAAGCACCGCCAGCGGTGTTCTGCACGACGAGACCAGCCACCTTACCTGAAAGAGAGTTGATGACGTTGGTTTCCTTAGCCTTGGTGAGTTCCTCACCCTTCACTTCCTCCAAGCCATAGCCGAGAGCCTTGCGGTCTCGTTTGATACCGAGGGCGGTGACAACTACCTCATTCAAGGCTTTACCATCCTCTTGCATCTTGATTTTCATACCATCAGCAGCTTTCACGGTCATCGTCTTGTAACCGACGTAGCTCACTTCGAGTGTGGCTCCAGGCTTGCAATTCAGCGTAAAGTTACCATCCAGATCGGTAACGACACCGTTGGTTGTACCAGCCACCTTCACGCTTGCACCAATCAAGGTTTCGCCAGTGGCATCCACCACTGTACCCTTGATGCCTTGGTTCTGCTGAACGCTCATAGCAGCATTGTTCATCTGGGCAGCGAGGATGGCTGAAGTAGGCATCCACATCAAACCTGCACCGAGCATGCCGAGAAACTTTGTTTTCTTTCTCATAGTTCTTATTTTGTTTATAGGTTTAAAATAATCATCTTATTATCATATCATTACTTCTGAAAGATTCCCTCAAGAATCCAAGGAGCATTCACCTTCATACTCTTGAAACGGTCGAATATGCCATACTTCTCAGAGCCGTTACCAAAGTAGTTGTTGTCCCAAACGAAAGTAGAGAAGCCTCGTTTGCGAGCCTCCGTAGTCAAGAACTTACAGTAGTAGGTCATGTTTTCATGCACTTTCACTGAGTTTGACTTATAGTGGTCGGTTACTCCCCATTCTCCTATTACGACACCCAGTCCTTTGTTGCTCCAGGTATTCACCACCTTATCAAAGAAATCCGTCATCGTCTTCTCGTTGTCAGCAGGTGTCTTGCCAGCATCCTTGTAGGCATCACCCCAGTAATCGTAGGTGCAATCGCCGGCGTAGCTCCATGGTTGATAGTAGTGGAATTCCACACTCATATAGTTGTTGCCATTGCCTTCGGTATCCTTCGGAATGATGAATCCTCCATTCTCGATGCCAAACCAAGGGTTGCAAACGTAAGTCTGTAAGATGAGGTGGCGTTTGGCATTGTTGCCGCCTGTGGCACGAACCATATCCACGAATGTCTGATTGTAAGCATTCTGCACTTCGAGATTCTCGACAGTAGGTTTGCTCCAGTTGTCTCTGACGTGAACCTCATTGGTACCGGCGAAAGCCAAGCGACTGTCATAATTGGCAAACTCAGAGGCGATATTCATCCAGAGGAGCGCAAGCTTTTGGCAGTTTTCTTCCTTATATTGATAGGTAGGACGACTTTCGAGCCATTTTTCATGATGCGCATTGATGATAACCTTGAGGTCATTATCCAGACACCAACCCACTACCTCCTTAATACGAGCAATCCAAGCCTTGTCGATGCTCATCGCCTGAGCATTGGTAATGTGGCACTGCCAACGGATTGGAATACGGATGGCATTGAAACCTGCCTTCTTCACAGCTTGTATCATCTTCTTGGTAACAACGGGATTGCCCCAAGCTGTCTCTGCATGGATGGAACCATCAGGGTTGCCAATCTGCATCGACTCGCCATCCTGTCCAGGAGCTGAGCACTCAAACGCATTTCCAAGATTCCATCCCACAACATCTTTATTCCATTGCTGGGCAGTAGGCATGGATTCGCATACGCCATCAGAACCTTTGGATGAGTCCTTCTGCAACGTGTTTGCTTCGCATGAGAAACATGTGAAGATGCCTATTAAAAAGAGGCTAATTGTCAAAAAATTCCTTTTCATTTTATGGGTAAATTGTTATTGTTTCGGTTTTTAAAAAACTGTGCGTAACAGATTCTGGCTGCAAAAGTAGAGAAAAGGAACTTCAAGAGGGTTAGATAACAAACAAAAAAGGTTTCAATTCAGACATATCGTCCAAACAGAAACCTTTTCTTTAAAATTAAAGCTCTGATTTACAGATACTTACTGGGAGAAACCCCAAAGTGCTTTTTAAATACTGTACTAAAGTACTTCACATTTACAAAACCGGCTTTCACAGAGACATCCAGCACACTATCTCCCTGTTTCAGAAAGATTGCAGCCTGCTCCAGACGTATCAATCGCATAAAATCCTGCGGATTTTGCCCCGTAAGAGTCTTTAGCTTACCATAGAAAAGCGTTCTGCTCATCGCCATCTCTCTACAGAGTCGGTCGATATTAAAGTCGGTGTCGCTCAGATGAGCCAACACCAAACTGGTAGCTTTATCTACAAAAGCCTGGTCTTGTGGATTCAGAACAGCTTCTTCCACATTTTCGTAAGAATCAGAGCACACAATCTGCTCTGGAGAAGCAGACTCAGAAGCCATCTCTCCTCTAACAAGAGCAAGACTTCTGTCCATATAGTACTGACTCAACCGGCGACGATTCTTCAAAATACTGGCAATCTTACTCGCAAGAATAGCTGTATCGAAAGGCTTGGCGATATAGTCATCAGCACCAAGTCCGAGTCCTTCTATCATAAAGTCACGACCAATCTTAGCAGTCAGCAGGATAACGGGCAGCCATGATGTTTCCTTGTTTTCCTTGATGCGGCGACAGAGCTCATCTCCGTGCATTCCCGGCATCATGACATCTGAAACAACGATATCACACACACCGCCCTCTTTCAAATATTTCAAGGCAGCCTCTGCACTTTCCAGATCAACTACTTGATAAGAATCACCAAAAGTCATTCTGATATATTTGCAAAGATCTTCATTGTCATCGACAAAAAGAAGTGTATCCTTTGAAACACCAGCATCCTGCAAAACCGCAGAAGACACAGTTTGGCAAGTTTCATCATGCTTGTCCTCAGCTAAAGAAGATTCATTTGCAACTTTTTTCTTTTCCTCAACAAGCCGAACAGAAGAATCTGTTACATTACCTAATGGCAACTTCACAAAGAAAGTAGTACCCTTTCCTTCCTCACTTACGAAACTAAGCTTTCCTCCTAATTTCTCTACAAGCTTTTGTGTAAGCATCAGTCCTAATCCACTTCCCATTTCCTGAGAATTCACCGCATTAGAAGCCCTGAAGAAGCTCTTGAAGATACTCTTAATTTCTGCCTTGGGAATACCTATACCTGTATCACATACATGAATCAGCGCCATCTTTCCTTCAACAGAAGCCGACAACGTAACCTTTCCACCTTGAGGTGTATATTTGATAGCATTCGAGAGAAGATTTTCCAATATCAGATCCACCATTTTGACATCAGAACGAATCTGTTGCTGCGGACACGTTTTAAGACACAGCAGAATATGCTTCTCCTGAGCTGCCAATGCAAACTTATCCATCTGCAAACGTAAAAGCATCGGCAATTCTATATCTTGCAGACGAACCTGTTCGGCAGACTGTTCAACTTTTTGGAAGTCAAGCAACTCTGTTACCATCTTCAACAGTTTATTGCCGTTGCGCTGCGCCATATCCAAAAAAACACGACTCTTTTCACTCAAGAGAGAATCTTTAGACAGATCAACAAGAGGAGCTAAAACGAGACTCAAAGGAGTACGTATGTTATGGGCAGTATTGACGAAGAAATTGATTTTCTCGTCATAATACTTGCGCAGCAATCGTTCTTTATAAAACTGCCATGCAAAATATAAGATGGCTGTCAGAATACAGAGATAGACAATCCATGCCCACCAGGTGTTCCACCAAGGTTGAGCGATAGAAATTTTTAGGGATGTTGCTCCCAATTCTCTACCATTGCTTCTGCAAATAGCTTTGACATAAAGGACATAGTTGCCAGGAGGCAAATTGACAAATCGTGCTAACTGATAAGAGGAAGGTTTACTCCAGTTACGATCATATCCTTCTAAATAATACTGATATTGGATGTCATGCTGATATTGATAATTGATGCTCTCGAAAGAAACAATCAGCGTATTCTCATGATGGTGAAGGTGCAAGGTGCCATCTTGTAACATCTCAAAGAGGGATTTATTCCATTGGTCGGTACGCTCTACGCCTTCTACCTCAACACGATGGATACGAAGCGGAGCTGCATAATTCAATCCTTTGGCAAACATCGGAGCCAAAGCCACTACGCCATCATTACTGCCAAAAAGCATCCTGCCATCTGAAGTACACGCCACAGACATCCGATTATACTCACGTTCCAGTCCCTTGAAGAAGTTGAGATTTACCACCTTCCCCTGATAGATGAAAGCCAACCCCTTATCAGTACTCAACCACAACTTGCCATTCTTTCCCTTGATAAGTCCAGAAACCGTATTAGACGGTAAAGACTCCTGGATAGTATAGTTTCTTAATTTATTAGTCGTCAGGTCATAATCATAAAGTCCACCACCATCCGTACCTATCCAGATATGACGGGAATTCTGATAAACCATACTGTTGACAAACAAATTAATGTCTTTATCGGGATACTGATTAGGATAAAAGAAACGACGAGGATGCAAAGGTTCGCGCTTATCTATCAAATAGCAACCATGCGAAGTTCCTACAGCGATACTGCGCTTATCCTCTGATTCTGTAATGCATTGTACCTCGTTGACAGGCAGATAGAAAGCTGCCTTCTCCACTCCTCTGAAAACATTTTTTCCAGAAGGGAAACAGGCCATATCACCATCTAAACAGCCTATCCAGAGATTGCCTTCGCTATCAACAAAAAGACTGAACACATAGTCGCTCTTCAACTTTCCATTACGAACTGAATATGCAGGCATACTGGTTCCATCACTGTTCACCTGATATACACCATTGCCATAAGTACCTACCAGAATCTTTCCATCAACAGTCTGACAAATCGTAAGTGCCACCTTATTATATAGTCCATGATGCCAAAAATGAGTCTGCGAATCATAAATACTTACTCCTTTATCAGTAGCATACCATATTTTTCCATCGCGACTTTGGAACACATCGTTCACACAATTATCTATCAGCGATTGATTGTTAAGATACTCGTGCGTAATATATTCCAGAGTATGTTCCATCGGAATGGCTAAATCTACTCCTCCCGAATAAGAGCCTGCCCATAAATCTCCAAAACGATCGCGGCACAAAGTATATAAACCATTACCCTTCAACACGTTACCAGAACGTCCATCTGTATTCAGTAAGAGCTTGGTTTGTTTATTCTGCTTATCATAAGCATAGATACCAGCTCCATCGACAGCCATCAGAACAGTTTGATGATTAAATGAAATAATAGAACGTACGGGATTCTGCGGAATGTTCTGTAAAGAATGGAAAGCTATAGAATTGATCGGCTTCCAAGTACTATCATCCACCACCTTCACTCCTTCATGAAAAGTACCCAACCAAATATGATGCCCCTCTATATCATGATAAGAAGAAACCACAGAGCTACCGCTTATTTTTTTTGCTATTTTCTGTGTAGCTACCGAATAGCAATATACATCTTTAGAAGTTCCTATCAAGAGTCTCTTACCAACAAACTGGATATGATTAATATAGGTATCTTTTAATATAAATCTACCTTTAGCTTTCTTGCGAACGATTTCCTTCCCGTCAGCAGAAGCAGACAAGCAGTAAAGACCCTTATCCATAGCCAACCAGAAGTTGCCCTTTTCATCTACCAACAATTCGTTCAATACAATGCTTCCTCCAAGAATATTCAGAAGATTACATCTCAAGACGAACGTATCTTTCACCTTATCATATATATATACTTTTCCCTTGTTGTCGTAAGCATATATCTGCCGATGATGATCTTGGGTCAATTTGATATTTCTGCCACATGCATCACTATACGGCATTTCTGTAGCCAATGTGTAATTAGAAACCAATTGTCCGTTGTATCGGTCAACCCCTCGCTTAGTACTTATCCACATAGCACCATCCTCTGCCTCAACAATAGAATAGACACGAGGACTGGACAGTCCATTATCTGTATTGATATTGGAAATCATGAACATATTTCTGGAAATATGCCCGTGTGCCGGAAGAACAGTAGCCAACAGCAACAATATAAATAGTATATATGATTGTAGTCTTTTCATTATTTATTAAAGTTTGGAACAAAGTTAGCCAAAAGGGTTGATACCTCGTGAGAGAAGTGTCAGCCATAATTTATTTTGCTTGCAAAAGTTTTACCGGACAGCAATAATAATCTTACTTGAACAACGCACAAGCCCAATCTTCATCCGTCACTACATCGCAGAGCGCCAGTCCCTGCTCCTTAACTGCAGCCTCTATCACCGGCACGTCAGCCTCGTAGAATCCGCTGAGGATGAGTTGTGCACCTTCCTTCATGTGCGCACGAAACGCCGGCATGTCAGCAACGAGTATATTGCGGTTGATATTAGCAATCACGATATCGAAGCGGTCTTCAACGTTATCAAGAACAGACGCATCGCCAAGCAACACACCCATATTCTCAACACCGTTCAGCGCCGCGTTATACTGGGCATTATCGGCGCTCCACTCGTCGATGTCGTAGCCAAGCACGGGGTCGGCACCAAGGCGTGAGGCGGTTATGCCGATTATGCCCGTTCCACATCCGCAGTCGAGCACGCTCTTGCCATGCACGTCCATACCCAGCAGGCGTCGCAATATCATGCGTGTAGTCTGGTGCGTACCCGTACCGAAGGCGTTGCGCGCCTCAATGAAGATGCGCATCACGCCGTCGTCGCCAGCGAACATCTCGCGGTCGGTGTGCTTGGCGTCATATATCACGAGGTTTTCGTTCACGCCAATCGGCTCGAAGCCCTCGTCCTCCCAACCCTGATTCCAGTCCTGGTCGGGCACTTCCTCAACTTCATAACTCACCGACACGCCGACAGGCATATAGTCGGCGATGGATGCATCGAGCGCCTCCTTGTCATACATTGGGCGCTGCACATAACCCTGCAATCCTTCGTCTGAATCCTCAAACGCTTCGAAACCAGCCTCACAAGCGGCTGCCGACAACAACTCGCGGGCTACCTGCAACTGCTCAGCCTCGCACACTATCTTGAAATCTGCTACAAAATATTTCATAAAACTATATTTAAAACGGGCGCTGTTCTTGCATAGGCAAGCCACAGCGCCCTGTTATTATTCATATACTTCTTCAATGTCGAGCGCATCTTCGGCGCCATCCGCCGAGCTTTCACCGCTCGAACACCCATCGTATCCCTCTGGCAGGTCGAACTTCACGCTCTCGTCATAAGGCAGTGACGGGTCGGCATACACCTTTTTCATAAAATAAGCCCAGATAGGCAGAGCCATCGTCGCGCCCTGTCCCATGCGCATGGTGTCGAAATGGATGTCGCGGTCCTCGCCACCTACCCAGCAACCGCTCACAAGCTGCGGAGTGAAGCCCATGAACCATGCGTCGGCGTTGCGGTTTGTGGTACCGGTCTTGGCACCAATCTCGCCCGTAAAGTGGTATCTGAAGCGCAGACGTCCGCCGGTACCGCCGTCTACTACGCCCTTCAGAAGCACAAGCATGCGGTTAGCACTCTCGGCGTTTATCACCTCGTTCAGACGCGGCTGGAAATCGGTTATGACATTGCCCTCGTTGTCCTCGATGCGGCTCACGAACATCGGAGCCGAACGTATGCCTTTATTGGCGAATGTGGTGTAAGCGCTCACCATCTCAGCCACAGAAACCTCGCACGGACCGAGACAGAGAGCCATCGAAGGTACTATCTCGGGGTTGTTAATGCCGAAGTCGTGAAGCATCGAAACAAACTGCTGTGGATTGAGCTTACTCATAAGGTAAGCCGAAATCCAGTTGTTCGACTGCGCCAAGCCCCACTTCAGCGAAACCATCTCGCCGTAGCGCTTGCGGTTGGCATTGCGCGGTGTCCATGTCTGGTTGCCCACTCTGTACGACTGCTGCACGTTAGGAGCCATTGAGCACGGCGTGAATCCGTTCTCCATAGCCAGCGAGTAGAGGAACGGCTTGATTGTAGAGCCAACCTGGCGTCTGCCGCCCGTAACCATGTCGTACATGAAATGAGAATAGTCGAGTCCGCCCACATACGCCTTCACGGCACCCGTCTTAGGGTCCATACTCATGAAGCCGGCACGCAGGAACGACTTCACGTAGCGTATACTGTCAATAGGCATCATCATG
>ULKO01017411.1_pt1 | contig 19851 bp, 22 predicted proteins | sample 1951091 | NCBI WGS metagenome assembly ULKO01 (sample SAMEA4835494, study PRJEB28245) | human gut metagenome | biome: gut microbiome; material: fecal sample | place: Denmark | collected 2008 | reverse complement strand
CTGCGTGTGTGTGCCTGCTTATGGCGTCTATGCGGTCCAGTGAGTCCATAGCCACATCAGGTGACGGGATAGCCGTATCGCCTATTGCCGCACCTATTCTCAGACGGAAAATTCGTGATTTCTTCACCAGGATATATTCCTGCCCTGACAGCTTCTTCGCTGCTATCTGACAGCTGACTGTCTGCGCTGAACGCAGTATATCAGCCGTAGGCGTCCACTGTCCGCCTGTGATATCGACCTCATAGACAGTGCCGTCGCCATAGTCGATAGTCAACACATAGCGGTCTGCACCGTCTACTGTCAGCCCTTCGACAGACACAGGACGGGCATTTGTTTCACCCACATAGCCTAGCAATGCAGTGTTCAGTGTTACGTCATAATCTGCATTTAATGTTATTGTCATTTAATCCCCCCTATTCTATCGCAATGTAATCCACATAGTACGTTCCTGTCGGGACATTTACTGTTGACCCGTTATTAGCTCCCATGCAGACGTTCAGATAGTACGACTTTCCCGAACCACTAACGTGGGTGCAGAACGTCTTGTATGGTGTTGGTATGTCTGTCTGCCGTAGTGTTGCTATTACCTGCTTAGGCGCAAAATTCAGTCCAAGCGGTATCCTCATCAGCGCATTTGCTCCCGTCATCTTGTGTTCCACAGTACCATAGTGTATCTTGCCGGCTCGGCTCAGTATCTCATCGATTTCCTCCCCGGCGTGTTGCATAGGATAGTCATTTTCAGTGATATCCTGTGCCAATGTCACATTTTCATCAGCCATTATCTCGCCCCCCTTAAAGCTGTTCTTCTACCGACAAACCTACTGCAGAAATATCAGCACTCAGTCCGCCGTCAAAAGTAAATCCTAAATTTGTTATTGGTATGTCATAGCTGTCTGCACCGTTGGTGTAGGTCACCACGTCACCTATGTCGAAACGTGGGTCACCAAGTCTGTGGTACAGCTCAGTGGTATACCACGAAAAGCCGCCTATCCTGCGCCACAGAGATTGCAGCAGTGATTCGGTCATGTACGGATTTTCAAACTCCAAGACTCGACCTTGCGTTGTATCTGTCACGCCTAGCGACAGCGTTACATCTTCACTGACCTTGCAGATTATGCCGACTATCACGTTCTGTCTTTCTGACAGCGTAGGCAGGTCTATGGTGTTGTTGTCAAGCGTTTTCACCGGTTTGCCATACCACTTTCGGACGTACTTTCCATACCTGTCAACATACCCGAACTCGCCTTGTGCAGAAGCCAGATAGGACAACATTTGCCGCATGGTCACGTCCTTTGGCACTGAGCTGACCTTGAAATAGAAATACTTTGAGTACAGCACCTTGCCGTTCTTATCTATCAACCTTCTGCCGTTCTTGTCACGAAGTAGTCGCACCTCTGTATAGTCATTGCCGTTCTGCAAGCCTAATTGTCTGCATATGTCGTCTTCAACGGCTTTATTCCAGTTCGGGATAGGTATGTGAGGTACATATGGTTTATCCGAAAAGTACAGCTTGTCCGCCATTGTCAGCTGGACGCTGCCGCCTGATTTCTTTGATTTTACACAGGTAAAACGTCCCATTGGTATCTTTTCGTCTGCAAGTATGCCGTCAGTTTCATAGTCTACGAGATATAAATATGTGTCATACTCTTTGCCGAGAAACGCTGCTTCAGTGTCACTTATGGTCATGTTCCACGATTGCGAACATACTGCGCCCAGCTCGATGTCGTCTGAAAGTGATGTTGCCTGCATGGAGCTGTCAGCTGACATAATGCTGTCACCTGATATAACGCCCTCTGCATTCTCTATCCACAAACGCCAAGTACGGCAATAGCTCTCGATACGCTGAGCCACAAGCTCACTTGTTTGGTACAATTCGACTGCCTCCTTTACTGCATTATCAAATCCACCGCAACGCCTTTGCAGAACTGCTTGTTCTCGTCCCAGCCGAAAACCTCATAAGTTGGGTCGCCTGCATAAACGTCAAAGGTGCTTTCCTGAAATGTCTCATCAAGGAGCGTGATACTGAAAAACGGACTGTCAACGTTGGAGATATACTCATTGAGTTTTGCCGTCTCCTCGCCTGTGAGATGATACCATTTCAACGTGACAGTTTTCTTTATGGCTCTTATATCGCCCACCATTTTGCAGTTAGCCGTCCGCCCTGCATTGTTCGACCATATCTTGTTGTTTGTAAAGCTCACTTCCGCAGGTGTGGCGACCCTTTCGCTGCCGAATATAAGTCCTCTGCTTTTCATTTTCTGCACCTCCTATGCCCTTATTGGCGACCTGCCGTTGCGTTTGATATAGTCATTGATATCGTCAATAACTATCTGTGTGATAGTCCTGCCATTGAGCGTAAGCGGTATGGTAACGCTTATCTTCTGATTTCCGCCTGCTCCGCCATAAGACACAAGAGCCTGCAAAACAGCCTGCGTGATAGTATCAAGCGGTGCCTCAATATTTGTGCCACGCTTCTGATCACCGAGAACTGCAAGGAACTCAGAGTTCGGCGGTATTACTGCACCTTGAGCTAGTTTGGGTATTTCGGGGATATCAATTTGGCTTAGGTCAAAGCCAAATGTCTGACCGCCAAGATCACCGGGAAGCCAATCAGGTGTCGTGAAGCTCAGCTCGTTTATGCCGTCGATTATCCAATTTATTGCGTCCTCTACTGCACCTGTCAGACCATTTATAAGCCCGATTATCAAATTAATAGGTGTTTTTGCTATGTCAACAAGTGCGTCCCACACGCCTTTGAAGATCTTCTTTACACCCTGCCAAGCTTTTTTCCAATCACCGGTGAACACTCCCGCTATGAACAGCACAACGCCTTTAAGTGCTGAAATAATGTTCTTCACGGCGTCAATTATATTGCTTATGACATTGCCCACTGTCTTTATTATCTTGCCAAGCACACTGCTGACTATCGGTCCGAGTATGCTCACAAGCCAGTTCACAACAGGTGCTATTGCTTTATTATAAATGCTCAAAACACTTGTGATAAGCGTTCCCACAAAGTCAAGAAACTCATCAAGCAGAGGTTTCAAGTGCTCCGTCCAAACGCTGTCAGCCACGTCCATGAGCTTGTCAAACACAGGTTTCAAGACCGTTTCCCACAGATTGAGGAATACGTTCTTTGTGGTGGTTATGCCCTCGTTTATGCCGTCAAATATAGGCTGTCCCCACTCGTTCCAAAAGTCTGAAATACTCTGCCAAGTATCGCACCACAGTGTTTTCAAGGCGTTTAACACAGGCTGTGCAACGCCGTTCCACAAGGTATCGAAGATCTCTTTTATGTTGTCAAACAATACGCCGAGAGTGTTCCATACCTGCGTGCCAAAATCCGTTATTAGGGGTAATCCTACAGTGAGAAAGTTTTGCAGTATAGGGAACACTGCCACATTCCAGATATCAGAAAACACCTTGTTGATGCTGTCAAAAAGTCCTATGCCTATCTTGCCAAGCGTGCTGAAAGCGGTCTGCATAAGCGGTGTAAAATCGTTTATAAAATAAGCTTTGAGCGGCTCGGAAAGCGACTTTATATCACTGAAAACTCCGCCGAGAATCTGAGCAAGTTCAATGCTCTCTCTTTCAAGTCCGCTCCATATATCGGCGAAAATAGGCTTAAAATTCTTATCAAGATAGTCTGCAAGCTTTTCAAACTGAGTTCTTACTGATTTGAAAAAGTCAGACAGCTTTTTATCTGCCTTTCCCGTATCCACCTCAACGCTAGTCCCGGAAGGCTGCATTATCTCCCCGGCTCCGCTGACCCCAGTGCTGTCTGACTTGCTCTCATCATTCAGCTTGTTCATTTGGTCAAAGCTTGCAAGAGATCCTTCCTGTGCCTCCTGAGTCTGTTGTGCATTGTCGGCTATATCGCTGTAATTATCCGCCGCCTGAGAGGTGCTTTTCACTATGCTTTGAGCCTTGTCTGCACTGTTGCTTAGTTCAAAGCCGAACGCCTCTGAAAGTGACCTCGCCGCACCCTGTGCCAAAGATATAAGCTGTGAAAGCACGCTATTGATCGCCTTGACAGCAGGCAGAAGAACGTTCATCAGCACAGTGCCGATAGTCGCTCCGAACTCTTTCCATTGTTCAGAAAGTATTCTTGTCTGGTTCGCCCAGCTGTCAGAAGTCTTTGCAAAGTCGCCCTGTGCAAGAGCCGTTTGCGACATAACGTAATTGTATCTCAGTTGGACTTTTTCAGCCTGCGACATATCGGCAGTTGATTTCGTGATACCCTTTGAAAGCGCATACGCCTGCAAGTTGGCGTCCGTCATAACGATACCGAATTGTTTGAGGGTCTCAGTTTCACCTGTAAAAATTGATTTCAGAGCCGTGCTTGCCACGTCCTGACCAACGTTATAAAACGAAGCCATATCTGCCGACAAGCCCGTAAGAGCCATAGCCATATCGCTTGCACTGTCATTGGCAAGCCCCATTCCTGCCGCCATAGCCATGAAGTTTGAGCCTGTCTGCTTTGCGGTGAGCTTTGAAATGCCGTAGGTCTTGACAGCCGTGTCAGCGAAGTCCTCCATTTTCTGCTTGGACTCTCCGAAAGCCGTATCGACAACGTTCTGAACTTCCGCAAGGTCTGAGGCTGTTTCTATGGATTGCCTGCCGAAGTCCACAAGCTTCTTGACGGAGAATGCTGCCGTCACAGCCATTGCAAGGCTTTTAAGCTTTGGCTTGATATCCCCCACCATATCGGAAAGGCTTTTCAAGCCCTTTTCAAAGCCCTCTTTGTTTATGTTGGTGTCAAAATTCAAGCACCCGTCAGCCATTGTCATTCACCTCCCGTCAGTTGTTTCAGAAACTCTTTGTCCTCGTTTTCAGCCCTCTGCTCTTCTGCTGAGAGCTTTCGTTTAAGGTCTATCATATTGCGGTGGTTTCTGTAAAACTCCTGCTCGTATTTTTCAAGCTTTTTGCCCTTGTTAAGCTTTTGCCGTATGCCTATAACAGACGAAAAAAGCCCCTCGCCTATCTCATTGAAATAGCCAAGAAAAGTCCACCAATGAAGATATTTTACCGTCCTCGTTTCAAAGCCTGCCGCCTTGTTCACCGCAGGAAAAATAATACTCTCGTCCTGCTCCCAGTCAATAGTCTTTGCAGGCTGAACGCTCTCCTGCGGAACATCTCCACCGCCCACAAACCAATAAGCCTTGTCAACAGCCTCCTGCAAATGCTCTCGTGGGATATCCTCAGCGTAAAGGCATTTAAGACACACATAGCACTTTTCACGCTCGTCAAGTTCAGGGTCTGCAAAGGCTGAATAGATACGCAGGATTACCCGAAAATCCGAGTGTATGGCATACTCTTTGCCGCCTATTTCAAGGGCTGTAGGCAAAGAGCCTATCATTTGAGCAGCTCCCTGAGCAGAGCATTTTTGTCCTCGTCAGAAAGCTCCGCCACATTGACCGCAGGCTGAGCAACAACGGGAGCTATGTACTTCTCCACCTTTTCTTCGAGCTTTATCTGAGCCGCCGTCTGTGCTGACTTTATCTCCTGCACCACCACCGCAAGAAGCGCTTCAAGGAAGTTCACAAGCACAGGCTTGCCGTTTGAAGCCACAGAGAACACGTTCACGCTTCCAAGCGCCGCCGTACACACATCGCTTCCAAATATGTCATTGACCATTTCTCTTGCACGCTGGTCATACTCTTTGAGAAGCTGAGTTCTGTCCTCGTTCTTCTCACGTTCTGACACTTCTTCTGCAATATTGTCAGCCTTGCTCATAGCGTCCTGTATCCTGGTGATGATACCAACGTCTGACACGTTTATACTTATAACTCTGTTCTCGTCGCCGTTTATAGCGTACTCTTTGTAATTGCCGCTGTTAAAATCTATTGACTGCATTGACATTTCTATCGTCCTTTCTGTATTATGGCAAACAAAAAGCACTCCGCTCTGAACGAAGTGCTTTCATATGTTTGCCATATAGTTTATTCTTCCGTAGTCTTTGCAAACGTTGGCACGCCTGCCGCAAAGGTGACAGAGCCTTTCACTCTGTTTCCTGCAAAGGTGCAGTTGAACGGGATATTTACGCCCCCCTGTGGTCCGCCATAAGACTGCGGCTTGACTATGACATCTTCCGTCCATGCGTCATACGCACCTGTGGTCTTGTCAACGATGACTTCAAGCACGCTTGTCTTGCAGGCGTCACCGGTAAGACGATTCATCATGATATCCTTGAGCTTTTCGTAAAGTGCGTCACCGGGCTTTGCATAGAATGTGTCAAGGTCGAACTCAGGCTCATAGCCGTTGTCCTCAACTGTGGTTTCATCAAGGATATTCTTCTTTGTGGAAGTGTCAGGGTTGAGTGCCACACTTGCGTCCTCAACGTCCTTACCGAGAAGATACCAGCTTGGTGATGAGGCGACCGCTGCGAATGTCGTGTCAAGATAATGCAGAAGATGACTTCTGTTGAGCTTTCCGCTCTTGTATGAATAATCAGGCATATGTTTTCCTCCTTTTATATCTGATACTGTGCCGCTATCTGTAACTGATACTGCACAGTATCGTTTGTGTTTTCATTTGGTATTGCATATATCATTCCGTTTGCACAGGTGAGCTTTTCAAGAACGCCTGTCCTTTCCTCGTCCTCCGTTATGGTAGTGAACGTGGTATCTCTATGCTTGTCTGCATAGCTTTCAAGCCACATCTGCAATTCAAGCAGTACGCCGCTGTTTGACATTCGGTCAAAGTCGTTCATAGACTGATATACGGCATAGAGAATGAAGTTATGCTGTCTTGTCTGTCCGCCCAGAATATCAGAGCTTATAAGGCTGTCGCCTGTTGAGGACAAGCCATAATTGGTTGGCGTATCGTCGGTAAAGTCGATATGGATATCGTTGCAGACCTCCGATATTTTCGGAAACTGCTGCAAAATATCTTTCACAAGCTTGATTATGTTCATTTCGCTTTGCCTCCCATTATCGCCGCCGCTCCTCTGAGTATCTGCTGTTTCTTGTCGGCTTTCATTCGCTCAAACCAAAGCTTGCCGGCAAGTGGCTCTTTAAAAGTGCTGTAAACAAGGTCTTTGTCCGTCAGCACTTTCTTTTCTCCATGTCGGGCGTAAGACGACCCTGTAACAGAGGATACCATAAGCTTGCCGTAATACTGATAGCGTGCGTAAGGTGCAAGATACTGTATCTTGCCGCTGCCTATTTTAGTGCCTCTTGTGGCGGACTTTCTCAGGTTTGTGCTGAGGGTAGGTGTATACTTCACCATATGCCTTATGCACTCGGCGTCAATGAACTTTTGAGCCTTATCAAAGCGTTCTGAATACTTGCCTGCAAAGGACTTGTCCCAAGTGATAGCCCTGCTGTCCATAGGCTGACCTATCTTCATTTCACGCTCACCTCCATATGTGGCAGACCGCCGAACATATAATCATCAATGCTCATTACCGTAACAAAGTCATACTCCGCACGGAACATTTTCATGCTCTCAGATATGCTCTGCGGCGTTTGATTATCGAACTCAAACTCGCATTTTCCTCTCACAAGCATATCCTTTGCAGGGGTTTTCGGCACATTATCATCATAGAAATACACCCTTGTGCTGTCTGAGGTCTGCATACCGCTTTTCACGATACTTCCCGATTTATTCTCACACCAGTAAACTTTCTCTGCATACTTCCGCACAAATCCCCCTGTCTGCTTGTCGAAAAGATACACCGTGCAATCGCTGTTCGCAAGCATTTATCTCACCCCTCTGTAAAGCAGTCCTGTTCCGCTGAGCCATTTGTACACGATATCGTGAACGGCTCTGTCAGCGTTCTGCCTGCGGATATCTGAGCTTTCATATGACTTTGACCAGCCCCCTACGCTTTCGGAAGATACCCCCTGAGTGCCGCCCTCCTGCTCTGCCTTGAAGATATTCTCCGCAAGCTCGCAGCAGCACATTTTCACTTCTTCGGGGATATCGTTCTCGTCAACGTTGTCAAGGGTATATCGCTTCATAAGGCTTGTGGCTTGCATTGCATAGAAGTCAAAAGCGGCAGATATGTCAGGCTCTCTGCCGCAAAGATAAACGCCTATATAATAGCTCTCGCTTGCATATGCTTTCATACTGCCGCACCTCTTTACTTCTTGAATCTTGCAAGCACTACCTTTGACTGGTCTGAAATAGCCACAGTGTAATGCTTGTCAGCAGATATATCTGTGCAGCGCTTTGTGCTTCTTCTCTCTTTTTCAACGTTGGTGTCACGCTTGAGGTAGATAGTCAGAGCTGATGTTTCGTCCTCTGTTTCAGTATCAGCGTTGAGCTTGATGATAGGGCATGTGTAGAAAGTGCCCGCCTTAACAGCGGCGTTCTTTACAACATAGTCACCCACCTTTGGAGCGTAACCCTCTGCACAAGGCGTTACTGAGCCGAGCTTTATCTGTGATGCAGTTGGTGAAACTGTGCTGTCCGCAACAACTTCCTTTGCACCCTCTGCATCGCTGTCAACTCTCACATACTGTTCCGGGATAGCCTCGTTAAGTGAAACTTTCTTTGACGGAACGATACGGCAGTTCGCTATCTTGCCTATCTCGCCTGTCATTACCACATTGCCGTCATACTTATCTGCTGAAATGAAGTTCGGGTCCTTTCTGAGCTGTGAGTTCTGATGAGGATTAATAAACATAGCCTTTTCGGTGTTCAGCTCCTCATTGAACTTGTCAACAGCGTCAACAATGCCGCTGTAAGAGATAGCAGAAGCCGAGCCGTCATAGATGAGCTGAGCTTTCATAAGTGCGTCCATGCTGTCTGCGTCCACCTTAGAAGCGATAGACATTGCAAGCTGTGAAGTCGCCTGACCTACAGGGTTGCCATAGCCGCTGAGAACAGCCTCGTCGGTTATCTCCACCGCTTTCATGGCTTTCTTTACCTTAGCCTGAGTGGAGTCTGTTTCAAGCTTGACAGTTTCGGCTTCAACGCCCTCTGCAACATCAACTGCGTCGCCGATATACTTATACTGCGGCACTGTGATAGTATCGCCAGGCACGCCAACGAGCGTTCTGTCTATCTTCGCAAAGGGAGATACAGTTATCTTAGACTCTATCTTTGCGTCGATCATGTCACTCATTACCTCAGGATCGATAAGGTCGGTGATCTTTGTCTGCTCTGCGAAATACTGCATAGAAATTCTAATGCCATTTGTCATTTTCATAATATCCTATCCTTTCAACTGTTCGTATTTTTCGGGGTCTGTTCGTTTAAGTTCCAGCCTCTGCATATACCCCATTTTCGCAAAGGTTTCCTTGCTCACTTCACCTGCGGCAGGCGTCCCTGTGGGAGCAACCGGGTTCTTGATAGGCTCGGAGCTTTCAAAAAGATAATCGTTATCTTTCTTCACGTTCTCGATAGCCGTCTTGATATCCTCAGCCTGATTTTTGGAAGCTTTGAGAGTTTCCACATCAAGCAAAGCTTTAAGAGCCTTGACGTTTCTTGCCTTACTTGCCGTGATAGCGTTATCAAGGGTAGCGTCAAACTCCATATCAGATATCTTCGCCTGATACTCGGTATCTTTCTTAGCAAGGTCAGCGGTGAGCTGTGCGACTTTGCCGTTAAGCTCCTTGACGTCCACGCCCTCAAATTCTTTGAGAGAGTTCTGTGCAGTATCAAGGCTGTCCTTATAGTTATCACGCTCCACCTCAAGGCGGCTTTTCACCTTTTCAAACTCAGCCACAGTCTTATAATTCTCTGCCACCTGTTTTGTGATGTCCTGTTTCTTGTCCTCAGGGATAACGATACCCAGAGCGGCAAGGATCTCAAAAATGTTTTTCATATGTTTGTCCTTTCTACATAGCTTATATACCGCTCTGTCTGCGGTGTGAAAGTCTGACAGTTTAACGTCATATCAAGGACGAAATGGTATGAAAAAAGCACCCGTTAAGGTGCTTAGTTCCGATTTTTGGGTATAAAAATACCGCCCGACCTTAGTCAAGCGGTAAAATTATCATTTGAAATACTCTGTAAGTTCAACTTCTGAATCAATGTACACAGCGTCAATATAATAACTGTTGTGTACGATTATCTTCTTTCCGTTTAATTCATATATCTGCGTTTGTGAGCCGTCAACATCTGTCAGCATATCGGACCGTTCAATGTCTGGGATATGCTTTTCCAATGCTGCACATTGCTTTTCAAAAATTTCTTTGTCCGCAACCGTGCAAATATTGTATTCATATTTTTTCATTGCTTATCATCCAATCCATACCTTTTATCTACTGATCTTCGTGTTTTTACAGCGGTCTTCAAAGTGTCTGCTACAGCTTCTTCTCTGCTCATGTTTTTTCGTGCCATTTTATTTGATACCAAGTCTTCAAAAGAAATGATAGGTTCGGTCTGGTCAAGAGTTTTACGAGCTTTTTGATCTTCCATTAACTCTCTTGCCTGAAAGCGATACTTGTTACGCAGTTCACAAGCTTGCCTTGCCTGTTCTTCAATAGATTTGCTTTTGTCGATAAGCTGAGGGATATTTTTGTTGTGGTGTCTGTACCACTTTCGCACGTCTATATCAGACATCTTACCTTTCATATCAATTATATCACTATAATCTTTTTGCGTCAAGTCTATCTTGGTTTTTCCCACCCCGATATTCCCAAGTCCGTCGGCGTTCACACGCTCTCTTTGCTGAGGCAGACCCATTGCTTTTGAAAACCTTGTATACTCCTGGGAAGTGCCACGATATCGGCAGCGTGCGTTGATGATATCTTCCTCATCAGCACCTGCCTCTTCAAGAAGATGTATTTTCTGCCGCTGGGCTCTCATTGCAGTCTCAAGCTTTCTTTGCCGCTGTAAAGCCTCGTACTTTGTGTACTCTTTATCACCGTACTTAACAGGCTTGTTCTCCTCTGCATTCATCTGTGCAAGCTCCTCATCTGTATAGGAACGCTCAGATATGCCGGGGATAAAGGGGTAATAATCGTGATAGCAATTCGCTCCGCACAGACCTGTCACAGTACCAAGGCCGCAGATAGTTTCAAGTTCTTTTTTGCTGTAGACCTTGCCCTGCCATTCTTGATGAGAGGGTCTTGCTCCGCTGTGCCAAGTGACTTCAAAATAGTCTGTGCCAAGCTCTTTTGCGTTGTCCTCATTCATTTTTGCGGTTAGCTGTGAAAGCCCTGTCATTACCGAACGCCTTGCGGCTACGTCTGCCCTGTTGCTCCAGCCTGTGGCATAGTCCACAGTACGCAGACCTGAGTTTGTCATATCCGAAATGACTTTCTTTATGACCGTGTTATAATCGAACGCTCCGCTTGCTATGCCCATTATGGCGTTATCAAGGCTCTGCTGATAGAAGTCAGCCGCCTGCGTGAATTTCAGCTTGCCGTCAGGCTGTTTTACTGCAAAGCCAAGTGACTGAGATATGTTTTTAAGCTCCCCCGAAGTCTGCTCCGATACAGCCGACAGCAGCCTTTGCAGGCCCTCATTTTCTTCAAGGGGTATCCGTGCCTTGCCTTTGGTCTTGTATATGCTATCGTCCCATTCATAGCCTTTTTGCAGGATATCATTGTACAGCTCTTTTATCTCAGCTTTGGAGAGGTCAAGGTTATCGGCTATGGCTTTCTTTATCTCACGCTTACTCATTCCAAGCTCGTGAAGCCTGTATATCTGCCAATCCGCCGAACGTGTTATCTCGCCATTTATCTTTATCCTGCGGACGATATCCTCCATTATCTGCATTTCAAGGTCACGCAGGGGCTTGTCAAGAACCATTGAAACTCGCTCTATCTCGCTTGCTTTGAGCATTATTCTATCACCTCTGCGGTGCTGTCTGAGGTCATTTTCTTAGCCGTTTCCTCGTCCTCACCATACCATTTCATTCGGTATTCCCACAGTGGCATAATGCCCATAGAAACATCCTGACGATCGCTTGCACGCTTTGTTTCATCATCTGCAAGGATACTGTCCTCGAAGTTCACAGACAGCTCATAACCGCTTTGAGTAAGCCCATTATAGAACGCCAGCGAATAGCACAGGTCTTCAAGGCAGACACGGAGATTATTCTGTATTGCCGTGACAGTATCGAACTTTCTCTGCTTTGAAGACTTTATCTCCGTTGCCGTCTTATCAACTGTCTGAGGGTTTGAGATATCCCCATAGGACAGCCCCACAGCAAATTCTATCTCACGCTTGTATTCTTCAAGTCCTGCGATAAAATCAGCCTGTCTTAACTGCGGTGAGAACTCGTGATAAAAGTCACCGCTCGTGCCGGCCGACACATTTACCCCTCTGAAAAGCCGTTCATTGAGCTTAGGCATTTCTGCACGCTTCTTACCTGTGAACGGGTCTGTCACAGACCTTAACACAGCCTCGTCAACGTCTATGGCACGCTCCCCGGATTCAAACTCCCAATCGAGCCTGCCGAATTGGATATCAGCTTTTCTTATGACTTTTTCTGCCCCTGCGAACACTGATACGCCTGAATGTGAGCCGTCAACGGTATTGTCGATAGGGTTGACATAATAGCCGAAAGAGGGTCGCAGCATAAGCGGATAGGCTATCTGAGGGATAAGCTCTGCCCACTCTGAAACAGCTGTGAGGGGTATCTCAGCACCGAGAGATACGCCGTCATTGGAGCGAAAAGCCCTGTTTGTGATAGTCAGCCCTTTTTCATAGTCCAGAGCGTGATATTCAAGCCTTATGCGGTAATCATTATCGCCCATGCGTTTTATCTCAGGGAAAATGACCTTTATAAGCCTGCCGTTCACGTCATACTCCACAGGAATGAACTGCGACTGCGGAACATACTGCACCTTATCAGCACCCAGCGGCTTTATTATCATTGCTCCTGTTGCAAGACCTCTTTGCAGATTTTTGTTGAGGTTTTCAAGGGCGTTTTTCATTATGGCATCAAGCTTATCGTTGGAAACTTTCAGGGTCATTTCATTGATAGCCGTGTTCGCAAACTCCCTCACAACAGCGTGTTCAAGCCGCAGAGAGTGAACTCCCTTGGGTGCTGAATTACCTGCATACATTCTGTCCCACTTGTCGATAGATCTTATCATACTGTCCGTCACGGCGATATCAATACCGTAAACGCCCTTTATATCTGACTTTGAAAGCATTCTGCTTATCCACTCCCTTATTTTTGAAATAATGCCCATAGCTTACTGACCCCGCCTTTTCCATACTCTTTCCATTGCATACCGAACGGCGTCGATAACGTGGTCATTGCCGTCGGGATATCTGCTTATAACGTTGCCCTCTTTATCTCTGTCATACTCGCAGTTGATGAACTCCTCGCAAGCCACAGGACAACGCTTGTTATCTATAACGATACTTCGCAGAGATTGCAGCCACTTATATGAATACTCCCTGCTGTTAGGACCTTTCTCTGCGCCTCTTGCAAGCAAGCCGTATGCTCTGTAATCTTCAACGGACTTGTTCTCTGCACTATCACAGGTGATAAGGTCGTTTGCTGTGATACCAAGCTCAAGCAAATGCTTTGCGGTATCAATATTCTTTGTTTTGTTGCAGGTGTACTCCTGCCATATGAACAGTGTGTGCTGAGCAGGGGCATAATGCACTCTGACAAAAGCGTAAAGGTCTGGATACCAGCCCCAGTCAACGCCGTTATAGATGTTATCGAACTGCGCTATCTCTTCGTCGGTTATCTCTCTTATGAGGACGTTATCGAAAACATTGCCACCAGTACCGTTTGCAACGCCCATATACTCGTTCTCATAGGCAGTGGGATTGGTTTCTTTGAGAAATTCGGCGTCATCAAGAAAAGGCTTGCCAAGCCACTTTTTCGGCACAGTAAGATAAGTGCTTTCGGTAACGAGTCTGTCCGCTCTCGGCACTTTGATGTACTTATTCGCCCAGTTCTGAGCCGACTTCGGAGGGTTGAAAGACTTAAACTTATATGCTCTCTCGCCACCTCTTATAACAGACTGTTCTATCGTTCGCACAGCTTCTTCACCGCCGAACTGGTCAAGCTCCTCAAACCACACAATGCCGATATAGCCAAATGGCGGCTTGATAGATTTTATCTTGTGCGGATCATCAGCACCACGAAAGTATATTTTCTGTCCTGTTGAAATGCGTGTGATCTCAAGGGGCGACTTTGTGCAGGCAAACTCATCATCAAGACCAAGTGCAGATATTGCCCAGAGTATCTGAGAATAAACGCTGTCTTTAAGAGTATTCGCCACAGCACGCAGTACGCAGACGTGCATATTCTCGTTCTTCATCAGCAGGTCGATAACGTTCAGACCGCAGAATGAAGATTTAGTCGAGCCACGTCCGCCAGGGAAAACATACTCGGAATGTTCCTGCTCTGCAATATCGAACAGTACAGGCGAGAACGTAGGAGCGACAAGGCTCGCAGGGATACCGCTGTACACCTTATCAGGCATAGAAACAGGCTCAAGCTTTTGTTTTTCAAGCCTGAGCCTTGCGTTATCGTATTTTATCTTATGTTTGAGCATATCATCATCACGGATAATGTCACGCAGTTCTTTCACCGCCGCAACGTCCCCTTGTTTAGCCCTTGCCATAAGAGCCGCATTCACAAGAAGCATATTATTTATGAAGTCAGGGTCAAGGCTGTTAAGGTCAATGCCCTGCTCAACGAGGAACTCATAGTCCGCTCTGGTATTGGCAGGCTGTTCAAGCAGAAAGTCCATTACCTGCTTCATAGTCTTTTTACGTCTGCGGACTTCGCCTGATTTTTTACCGCCTTTTGCACCGTTTTTTCGAGCTTCACTCGAGCTTGGAACTATTAAATTCTGTTCATTCGGCATTCACCTCACCTCGATTTTTTGTTCTTTTGGGTATAAAAAAGCCCCGATTTAGTGGGGCTTTAATTTGTTATTTTTTATCCTGACTATTCTCTTCTTCCACAAACTTTAGTAATTTTTTTGCAATGCTATATCTTAATAAAACAGCCGTGTTAAAAACGATACTTTTCAATTCATAAATTATACGAATGCTATATGACAAATATGGTATTATAAACAATGCACACAAAAAACTACTAAAAAATTCACTTGAAAATAGTAAAAAACCATTATCAAATAACAAACAAACGAAATAAATAAAAACAGAAGTCATTAGACCAAATAAATACAAATACAACACTGATTCCATATATTGAATGCTCTTATTCAATTCTGTTTTGTTTTCCTTTTCCGAATCTTCCAGCTTTGCTAGCAGTTTCGTAAATTCATCATCTAAAAGAACAAGTATAATTGAGTAAATTGCCAATACGCTTCCAAACACTGCAAGTTGTATATCAATCATTTTATTTGCAATATTTGATACAATGCTAATTGTGTTTTTATTGAAAGCCACAGCTAAAGAAAGGATAATACTTATTATGACCAATATGCAAAAAGATTTCCAATTTCTTTTGTTAGGCACTATTTCCCTTATTGCATTTTTTATTATATCTTTAGGTTGGAATTTACGTATAAATTCATCTAAAGAACGATCATATAAATTATGATTATCATTGGTTTTCATATGACACCGCCGAATAAAATTATTTTATCTTTATAAATTTCATTAAAGTTTTTTTGACTCTATCATATATTTTTTTGTTTGAACTGCTCACCTCACTCATAACGTTAGAATTTCTAGCTACAGAAAACAAATATTCATCTGACTTATCCGTCAAATCTCCAGAAACAGTTACGTTACGAGTTGTAACTACAGTTTCTGGCGTTATTTTTTCTTTTCCCCCATCATAAGTTTCAACATAAACTGACGTTTTTACTAAGCCATTAGCATTATTCATAAGCTCTTTTACACCTGATTTTGATTTTGGCGAATTAAAACTAACACTACCAGTATTACTACAAATACTTTTACGTGTTTCCGTGAGATTTTCAAAAAGTGGCAAATGATATTCATCATTGTTAAGTGGGTAAAAGGACAAATTTACTTTTCTAATCTTTTTGACCTTTGAAAACATACAATCTATATCATCAGACTTTGGCATATCCACTATATGGACACTAGCATGTGGCAGAGCCGAACTACCCTTTGGAATAGACTTATTATTAACTCTTATAAAACTATTTATGCACTCCATAAAAGTCTTTTGAAAACTACGTATGTCTGGGCTTGCAATTTGATTACGCACCAAAATCATCTTATGATTATCAAGAAAAATAATAAAGCGTGAATACGGAGCGGCCGGTACTAGAGAATTAACACTTGTCAGTTTGCCACCTTTTATTTGTGATAATATATTATATTCTGTTTCTTTTATATAATTACCAACCAGGACATAAACACCATCTATACACTTAAGCTCAATATCGCTAAAACTAAATTTGGGAAAATCCTCTTTTCCATCAATCACCTTCACACGTTTATAACCGCTGTTAAACGCCGGTAAGATAATATCTTCAAAATAAGACAGCATTGGCTCATTTTCAGCACCAAAAGTAATATTGAAATTAGCATAATGCATTATTTTATCAAATTTGTTTTCCATAACAATCACTCCTCATAATAATATTTCTTAAATAATATCACTAATCAGAGCGGAAATCAACGAAATGCACCGAATTTCTATTTACTGCATAAATAGCATTTGTATTTTTTATGCAGTATATCAAAAAATCGACATTTATGAACTTTTTACGACGCAACGCAAAAGCGACCGCAAAATGCAGCCGCCCTTGTGAAAATATTATAAGGAGTTTTGTAAATGGTGGAGCAGATGTTGAGCTGGCACGCTCTCGACCTGCATAAGCCCCTTCCGGGGCTTAGAAAATTGGAGGTGACTTCAATGAAAGTGCAAGTCTGAGGTACATCTACACTTTCCTCAGTTTAAATTATAACATAGCAAAAACCGACAAAACCGACAAATCAAGATTTTTTTGAAATATATCTTTTTATCTTCTTTTCAACTGCGTCCTCTGTGATTCTCCCACCACTAACCTGCATAGCTATCTGCAAGTACGTCTTACCCTTGATGAATTTCAGCACGAACATTCGCCGTGTCTGATAGTCCTCTATCCCCTTGATAAATTCCTCCACAGCCCTCTGCTCACGCTCAAGCCGTGCCTGCTCACACAGCAGCGAAAGTGTATCACCGTTTGGTAGAAAGCCGTCTATGCGTGTGCTGTGTGGTGTGTAGGACGGTGGAGTGCATACGCTGATACTGTCGGCAACGTACTTGCCCGAAAGCTCAGTCTTGATGTCCTCAATGGCTGAGGCGTTCCTGCGGTAGGCTTTCAGGCGTGACATGGTCATTGGGTCAGCCATTAGCAACACCGTCCATTCTTGCTCCGCAAAGTGGACAATAAATCGGGAACGTATCGCCGCATATTTCTTCTAAATCGCTTGCATAATATTCTGTTTTACATTCACTACATCTTGTACAGCCGTTTTCATACATTAATTCTGTGCTTTCCCACTTTCCGTGCCTTGCTCCCTGCACGTCTGCGGTAGGTTCATCATCAATCAGTTTGCACAGGTTATAATAAAGTTCTTCTATGGTCATATCCCAATCAAATATGCTGTCTGTTTCCGAATCAATAGAACACTTTAACTTTTCTGCGTCAATATATCTTGACATTGTTATACCTCCTCAGTTTGTCTATACTCCTTAATTCCCAGCACAACATACCCATTCTTTATTCCCCAGCCGTTGAGGATATATGTTATCTTGTATGTATGTTCTGATATCTCATGTTTTGCGTGTTCTCTTACTGTGCCGTCTAAGCTATGGTAAGACGTTCCGTCCGTCGGTATAAATCTTATCAGATCTCCCGTCTGAAAACCTCTGTCATTCTTTCTGACCTCGAAAGTTTTCTCACCTCTCAGAACAGCGTCACAAAATTCTATGCTAAGTTTCAGATTGTGTGTGTTCATTTTACCCCTCCTATAAACTCATCTGACTATCATCATAGTCAACTTTCCTCATTGTCAGCTTGCCGTGATAATCAGGATAGCTGTTCAACCTTTTGTACCTTTCGCTGGTCTTGTCAGCCATAAAGCTATTATCTTGCTCAGGCGGAGTTGGCAGGTAATACTCCTGTGGGATTTCCAAATCGTTAGCTGTGCAGATATTCAGAATGTATCGTTTGTACGCCAGAACGTGGTTTCTGCACAAGTTGGCATTACAGCCGTCAGGCCATGACGGGTCACTACAGCCATGCTCGATAATGGACTTGTACTGCTCTATCGACTTCACAAGTTCTACTGAATACTGTTTTAACATTTCTTCGGGCGTTTTACTCTTTGCCATGTTACCCCTCCTCAAATCTCGGACACTCAGCCACAGTATACGAGTGTATCATACCGCCCTTTTGTGCCTCGTACATTCTGTGTTGACGTGTCCTCCAACCCTCGACAGGTCTGCGATCTATGGACCATGCACAGCCTGTAAGGTATTCTCCTGTTATCTTATCCTTTGTGGGTACTGCGTGGCGGCAGTGCCAGCATAGGGTGTGGTCAGTGTGTTTCATTCTCACACCTCAACTCTTCCAGCCTACAATACACCAGCGTATTGCCACAAGTCTTGTCAGCGATCTCTGCCTGATAGAAAAATTGCCCTGTCTTACTGCTCTTGCGGATAATGCACCCTGTCAGCTCGTAGCAGTCGGAGCCGTTGTAGCTCACCCTGCGTCCAAGACTTTTCTTTACCTCGTGTATCGTCATAGCTCCTCTATCCTCACATAAATGCCAGGTATGTCCGCCCAGAACTTTTCGCATATCTCACTCGCCACAAGCTGGTCGTCTGTCCAGAAGTCAAGCTTTGTCATACAGTCCTTGAACATCTTCTGCAAGTTATCCGTGTCAGGCTTGCTGATCTTGTACTCTCCGTCCTTGTGTTTGCCGTCATTTGGAAACAGCCACTTTGTTATCAGCCGTATCCCACAGATGTACTTTTCAGGCGGTCTGTGCTTTGCAAGGTTTGCCGTGAGCTTTTCTTTTGCCGCCTTGACATCGGGTGGGTCATAAAATATCGGCTTGCCGTTTCTTACTGCCACCTTGTGTTCCTGCGCCGTAGCCGTCGGCGGTATCATTGCCATAAAAAATTCAGTCATTGTTATCTGCTCCTCTCGTGCGGTCGGTGTGCTAGCCGCCTTATTATTTCAGAATAGATTTTCGGGCGGCTTATGCCCGAAAATATATATTATGTAATAATATACTTTTTCTTCCCTCGGGAAAAAGTCGGTATTTTGTCGATATTTTCTTCCTAAGGGAAAACACCGATATTTTCCTTACACTTACTCGATTTTTTCTTTTCCGTTTCAAAGTAAATTTTCTCGACTTTTTCCTTTCTTTCCCTCACTTCTTTAAGCCGCATTCGCCGCCATCTATCCAGAAACCACCATGCTCTTTGAGGTATGAACGCACTGTCTTTTCACCCTTTCCTATGTACTCCGCCAACTCAGAAATGCGGCACTTGCCGTTCTCCTGCACACCGCTGAAAGCTGTTTCAATGCTCTCCTTGCGCTCCTTGCTGCGGTCTTCATTGGTCTTTTTCTTGCTGAAATTCTTCTTCCAATTCGGTGTGATGTCCTCTACCTCGCAGTCTTTAAGCACGCCCACGGTATCCTCTCTGTGAACAGGATAATCAAACCACATATTGAGGGGAGCAAATTTCGGGAACTCTCTCAGAGTACCCTCTATACGCCATGCAGTGCGGTTTCTTACTGCAAGCTTAGCCTTGTCTATGTCGGCCATCATAAGCTTGTACGAGTTCGGGTGCAGGTGTTTGTGCGTTATCTCAAGCATTTTTGACGGCGTAACAAGATCGTCCTGTGAACAAAGGTCATCAGTATTTCTGTAAAATCTCCTCATCCAGTTCTCACAGATACGGCAAACAGTTTCGTCCTCCTGCTGTTTGTAAAGGCTGTCTGAAATGTCAAGTTCTGAAAGGTCAAGAAG
>ULKO01007289.1_pt1 | contig 20931 bp, 15 predicted proteins | sample 1951091 | NCBI WGS metagenome assembly ULKO01 (sample SAMEA4835494, study PRJEB28245) | human gut metagenome | biome: gut microbiome; material: fecal sample | place: Denmark | collected 2008 | reverse complement strand
GGGGGGGGAGAAATTTAAAATCAGTTACGTCTTCAAATCTAAAATCAAAGAATGATTTTATAAATGTCTTGTAGGGCATGATTCATTTGTTTCTTCTAGTGATGTTTATTTCAGTCCTATTTAGACGTGCTTCATTTTGTCGTTTTCTAAATTTGTTTCCATAATGATTATATTCAATATTTCTTTATAAAACTAAAAGTGTTCATAATATTGTTGTGTATGCTTTTCCACATTTCTCTTTCTGCTTCACGATATGAGAAAGTAAGAGTAACACTTTCATAACGATTGTATATTTGATATACATTTACAATTACAGGTGGATTTTTACCTTCCCATCCTTTACGTCTGTATGAATAGTAGAGAACTGGGAAACCGTTTATAGATAATGATTGCATTGACAAGAATTTTAGCAGTGGAGTTTTATTAAGAGAGCATGCTTTTCTTGTTGATTCATTTATTATATAAAATATATTTCTATCTACGACTATTTGGTCTCCACGTCCAAACACAGGCTCGTTTTTATCTTCTTGATAATAATGTATCATAACCCGACAGTATTTGTTATAAGCATCTTTAGTGTTGGCATTAAGGCCTTTTTGTTGAAATACTATTTGGCCAGAATTGATTCTGATATTAACTTGCAGCTTCTTATTTCGCAACATAGTACGATTTATTGTACTCAATTCAGAATGTTGCAATTCCAACTTACCAGGCAGTTCAATACGAAACTTACCATTGCAAGTATAAACCGTTTGGGCTTTAAGTACGTTTAAAGCACAAATGGCAATTATAAGTAATATTGATTTTTGAAGGTTTATCATAATAATTAAGCTTTATAGCACAACATTTCTTGTGTCTTTTGTTAAAAACGAGTTATACACTTTATTTATACCACATTCATCAATATTTTAAATGCTACAATATTGAACAGCTTGAAAAAAGGGTTCAATCAATGTCTAATTAATATTCATCATCAGAAGAGTAAGTGTCTAATTCTGACGTAGAAAAATCTTCGTCGATATCTGATTGATATTCGTCATAGTTATTAGTTGGCACATAACGATAAGAGTGGCTATAAGAAAGATGTGACTTAACGTTAATAAACGCATAAGTAGCCAATAATCCGATCAAAAAGATTGTAATTGAAAGGACAATAGCGTTCTTCTTTAACAGATAATCGATCACATTATTGTGTCTTACATTATTGTGATGAATTTCTTCTTGTATTGTTTTAATGTCTCTACATACGTTGATATTCGTATATTCATACACTTGCTTGTCTGACTTACGGTAGAGTTCGTATTCTGCGTCGTACTCTGGTTTAAGTCTTTCTGTAGAACTTAGCACTCTATAGGCTTCTTGCAAGTTAAGAACATACTGTTTGCTAAATATTTTTGACCCTCTATTTAAGTTGTATTTTGCCATTGCCTTATTAAATGCTCTGTCAATACAATCGTCAGAAGCATCTGATTTGACGTCTAAAATCAGATAATAGTCTTTGAAAACAGCTTTAATTGTATCTGTTTTACCTGCTGTTTTGTCTTTTTTCTGCTGTTTTAATGTACGTTTGGCAATAACTTTCGCTTCTAGTACAACAACTAAAATTAACAATGTAGGTATTACATATAACAACACATAAGCTCCAAACGGAATCATACAAATAGTAAACAATGGTATTATTAAGAATTTGAGCAAATATCTTTTTTCTTTATTCGATACATTTCGGTTACTTAAATACCTGTAACCCCATTTAGGTATTAAGAAACTAAATGACGGCTTTGTATTGGGTAAACTTACAATACAAGGTAAAACGATATAGTTGGCTATAGAAGTATAGAAAATTGGTTTAAAATAGAACCACCAATCTTCATCGTAAGCAATCTTATGGTCAAATATAGAATTTACGTCAAGATAGAAAATAACTGTATTGATAATGGTCATGCATAAAATAAATATAGACAGTTTTTGGGCTGTTTTATTGTTTGATTTCCATATTTTGTTAGAAATGGAAAAGGAAACAATTAGACTTAACACAAATAAAGTATAAATCATAATGCAATATATTGCTAAATCGCGATGGTAAAAATCTGTTACATATTTCATGTATGCATAATATATGCTAACAGCTATAAAACTTGCTAGCATAATATATATACTTAACATAGATATGTAATATTTTCTAATGCTTATCGTAGAACGCCCATCATATATGTAAGATTTAAAGTGGTATAGATATACAATAAGACCAATAAGAAGCATTATAGAAATTGTGCCACATAACAAAAGAACCAAGTAAAGATTATTCGAATTTTCTTTATAATCTTTCATATAGTTTGTCGTAAAACTTTGCAAAATATTATTGGCAATATTTATTGCATGATGCGGACTTCTAATTTCAAGCATGTATGCTCTGTTGTTAGCATAGAATATGCTTCTGACAACATTTTCTATGCTGTCAGGAGTGTTGACTTTGTAATATGCGGAATATGTTACACCAATTTTGTCTTCTGGTGTATTCAACTTAAATCCTTTCCAATTGATTTTTGCCGAGAGTTTTGATATGGGAAAAGTCCAATTGTTATAATCATAAAGTCTGCTTTTAAATTGGTACACCAGCTCTTTATCATTAGAAACACTTGTGTCATCATTTTTGAAAACTGTTAGTGTGTAGGTGTAATTGTATGGCACTTTTCTCCAATCGTAGTCCCACATCCAAGAATTTTTCCAACCAACAATACTTCTGTTCCACCAATTGTTACCGTTATAGATTGGTACTTGGCAAGGACGTTGGTAATAATGTTTATAGTAATACACACTATCTCCTGTCCCTATAAACATTGATATTGGATTTCCATTGGGTATTGGACCCCAATTTTCCATATCTTCAATCTCGTTATATCCTATTTTGTTAGGTTGCGAAAAGTATGTGCTATTTTGGGCTACTGATATTTTTTCATTGTCATAATTTATAAACCGTTCTGTATAATATTCATTGAAATTCAGCAAATATTTTAATGGTAGGGTTTTATTGATTACCACGCTTGACAACAAACAAATACATAGAAAGAGAGGAATTATATATACAAGAAACTTATTTTTCTTTTGAACCTCTTTCTCTTTCATAGGTCCATTTTTATCGCTCAATATATTGTCATCATTCTCTTTCTTGATAAATGACATTTCATTTGAACCAACACAGTTGACAGTAATAATGTTATCTGACTTACATGAATTATCTGACTCACATGAATTATTAGATAATTCACATGAGTCTTTGTTATTTGACTGTTTTTCCACTTTTTCAGAGTCGCTGTCCTCCCCTTCAACATTATTTTGAGTTATAGATTTCGCATCTTTATAATATGTTCCTGTAACAATGTCTATTAGAGAACGTTTACGGAACAATACTGGGATATCAATGATAAAGAAATATATAATAATAGTTGTCGTATATGATATTATTGTTAAAAATGCCCTAAATTGTATCGCTATAAAAATGAAAATTCCTAATACTATTGCACGGTAAAATGATAAAATCATACCAACCTTGTTGTCGAATATATCAACGCAACGTCCTCCCATGATGTATTTACCAATTGACGCTTTCAAAATTTGTTCACAAATGAAATAATAAAACATGTTCATAATCGTGAACGAATAAACAATAAAATGATCTATCCTTTCCAAGGAATATGCATTGTTTGCTGCTGCTTCTATCCATGGATAGGAAGCCGTTGATTCGTTAAGTATAGCTCCTATGAAAACACCAAGGTCTCCAGCGCTATATGGCAAAAACATAAAGAACAAAAAACCAAATAAGAAAACTAATATAATTTTATCAATTAAACTTCCTATTAAACGTTTAAATATATTCATTTTTCTCTTTTTATTATGTTAATGATAACGTGAGTTCGTCGTAAGCGTTTATAAATATCTTTCTAATTGAACACTAAAGGGATCTTTTAAAGAATCTAATCACTGTCATAATACAACATCTCATTATTGCCGTATTGTTTATATTCATTAACAAAAGCCATTAGCATCCCATTAAATTTTAGACCCTGATACCTGTTTGTTTTTTATTCTATCCATTACTTTGTTATATTGAACCACCTCTTCTTTCGAGAATCGTATGTACAAATCATTCTTACCTTTTGAGCCGAGGAAATGGAACTCAAACTCTGCAGGAACTTGAGCAGCAATACTCCAGAAAGTTAAACCTGTTGTTTGGTCAGCCAGTGTAACAGCTTGATCCAAACTTGACCAAGCCTTAAAGTTTGTGGCTTCACCAAAGTCCTTCATGCTTTCATCTACAATTATCTCTATGTTGACAACTTCGTCTGTACACGAAATATCATTCATTGTATATCCAACTTCCATCCTCCTTGGCAAAGTACTCTTTTGCGTAGTTACGTTTACCTTCAATTCATCCAAAGGCGTTAATTGCTTTTCAAGAGCCTCTGCAATTTCATCTGGAGTCAACGTGTTACGAACTATTACGTCGCCAGTATTCATGCTCTTTACAACATGCTCGAATGTGACGTGATAATCTACCATCTGTTGAAAATCGCGTCTTTCAAAACCAGAGGATAACGAAATTCCTGCTATCATGTTTTGCTTCATGTTTCCATAGAACATTTTTATCCTTTCATTCGGCATAATGTTTTCATCTATTATTTGGATGATGCGATATACTGAGTCAAGATACTCTACGCTCATTTTCATTCCCATTGGTCCTTCTTTTATGCCATTAGCATTCTGCGCATTAAAGTATTCAGCCTTTTCAACCAAAGCGGGGCATCTATTATCCTCAATTGTGTTATTTGCGATTTTATTACGACAAGCACACAATATTGATAAGAATGTCAAAATGACGAATGAAACAATAAGTCTCTTTTTCATACCTAATAATACCTTTAATCAATAACAACATTAGAGTTAGTGTTTCTAAGAAATTTTCTGATATCTTTTCGATCTGAATCAGAAAGGTATGGGTACGTTTCGAAGTCTTCAGTTCTAATATGAAACGTACCATTAATTGTTTCTCCTTTAATAAATACAGAACGGCCTTCATCGTTGAAGTCTATACCTAACCTTTCGTTTTTTACTGAACATTTTTTTACACTCATAATCCACTAAGCGTTTGTGCCAAACAGACTCCCCAAAGATGGCGTTTTACAAAAAAGAGTTAGGCTACACATAAAAGAAGACGTGGGAATCTCACAATTGCTCGTTCCATTTTCAAAGGCTCTGACATCATACTTTTGTCGAAATAAGCGACTCATAAACCCAAGCCAAGATATAAATAAAAGATCAAGATTACTTCGCAGCTAACAATGGCTATCAGCAATACTTATATCAGACATTACATATCTGTTGGAGAAATTGTGCTTAGATGTTAGAAACTTTTGTAGAACTGTCAGATTTCTGAAAGTCAAGCAAAAACGTCAAGTAACGCCTTTTCTATATATAGGTCACTGTCCCGCGCCATTCCCCGTTGGTATGCCCATACATGGTATCTCATACCTCGCTCGGAAAACTAAAGTAAACTAAGTTTTTCTATAGCCAAGATCGGACATCACATTGCCTACCTACCGATGGTTACAAACCTGCAGAGTTAGAACGGTTCAGAAAACTTTACAAAAATACGAAAATTCCATGAATTTATACAGTTTTCTATGAAAAAAGAATACGAAATAGCCTATCAATAGTCTTGCGAAACAACTTTTTCCTGACACGATGACGAAGTCAGGTCTTTTGGAATCCATTCTTTTGCTTCATCTACAAGATTTTCGACCCCGTCTTCACTATATGCAACACCAATCGTAGCAAGTTCCTTTATCTTGCCACCAATTTTATCAACAACAATAACTCCGATATTGCCGGAACGATGTCTTTTCTTTCTGATAAACATAGTAAAAAACTTTTGCGTCACTCAAAATTAGGTGACGCAAAGATACAAAATATTGTTTATCAATCAGTTATAAAATACGTGTTTTTTTTGAGTGACGAAGTCAGGAAAAAATCCACCATATCTTCCAGCATCGGCGTAACGCTCAGAATAAGAGCATAATAAAGGCTGGAAGATATTCTTGAAAACCGAATATCTTCCAGCCTATCTTCCAGCCTTAAGCAATCAGAACTTCTTTCCAAACACGATGCTTAAGAATGTCTTTATGAGCACGGTGAAGTCGAACCAAAGCGACTGGTGCTCAAGATAATAAAGGTCGAGCTCGAGGCGACGCAACATCTTCTCTATGGTGTCGGTGTAGCCGTTGTAGAGCGTTGCGTAGGAGGTGACACCGGGGCGGATGGCATAGAGTTGCTCATAGCGCGGGTCGCGCTCCATAATCTGGTCGATGTAGAATTTGCGTTCGGGACGATAACCGATGAACGCCATATCGCCACGCACCACATTCCACAACTGCGGTAGCTCATCGAGATGATGGGCACGCAAGAACCGACCCACACGCGTGAGGCGCGGGTCGTTCAAAGCTCCTTCGAGCAACAACTGCGGTCCGTCTTTCTCGGCGTCGCGCGTCATGCTGCGGAACTTATATATGTAGAATGGCTTGCCGTGCAACCCTATGCGCTCCTGCCGATATATTGTTGGCGCACCGTCTTCGAGCCAAATGGCAACGATGCATATCAAAAATAACGGCGCAAAGACAACGAGGCACACAGCAGCTATTATGAAGTCGAGAACTCTTTTCATCTGTTATGTCTACGTATGCGATAGTCCGAAAAACCATGAAAACGTTTTCATGCGCATTATATTATATAGTATAATATTACGAATTTGCCGGACATCTTTGCAAAGGTACTCCGAAAATTGCAGAATAGAGAATTATATGCAGAGTATTTCACGTTGTGAAACACTTGTTAACTATTCTGGTTTATACGAAGAATAGAAAGGAATAGAAAAAGGGCATATAATAAAGGCTACGGCAAGAATGCCGTAGCCTCCTATAGTGTTTGTACTAAAAGCCACTTAGAGCTGTGCAAGCTCCACCACCTTATCTACGGCAGCAGAGAGTCCGTCGACGTTCTTGCCACCAGCCTGAGCGAAGTGGGGTTGACCGCCGCCACCGCCATGGATGAGCTTGGCAGCCTCGCGCACCATCTGACCGGCGTTGAGCGAGTGGTCTTTCACGAGGTCGTCGCTCATGCAGACGTTGAGCATCGGCTTCTCGTGAGCTACCGAGCCTACAACAGCGAACAGGTTAGACGGAACAGCCTGGCGCAGCTTGAACATGAGGTCCTTTGCAGCAGCCGGCTCCAGCGGGAGGACAGCTGTGATGACCTTCACGCCGTTCACCTCGCGTGCCTTAGCGATGAGGTCGTTCTTTGTGCGCTCTACGGCAGCAGCCTGGAACTGCTCGATGCTCTTCTTCATAGCGTCGTGCTCCTCGATGTACTTGCCGATGACGCCCTGCAGGTCTTTTGCATTGTTGAACAGACCGCGGATAGCCTTCAGCACGTCCTCGATGTTGTACATCAGCTCCTCGCACTCCTTGCCGGTCTTTGCCTCGATGCGGCGGATGCCGGCAGCTACGCTGCTCTCAGAGATGATCTTGAACATACCGATGCGACCTGTCGACTGTGCGTGGATGCCGCCGCAGAACTCGCAGCTCGGTCCGAAGCGTACTACGCGCACCTTGTCGCCGTACTTCTCGCCGAAGAGGGCGATAGCGCCGAGCTTCTTAGCCTCCTCGAACGGAGTGTCGCGGTGCTCGTCGAGCGGCAGGTCCTGACGGATGAGGTCGTTGACGAGTCGCTCTACCTTGCGCAGCTCCTCGTCAGTCACCTTGGTGAAGTGAGAGAAGTCGAAGCGCAGCGTTGTGGGCGACACGAACGAGCCCTTCTGCTCTACGTGGTCGCCGAGCACCTGCTTCAGAGCATAGTCGAGCAAGTGGGTAGCGGTGTGGTTGGCAGCCGAACCCTCGCGAGCGTCTACGTCTACGCAAGCCATGAAGTCGGCCTCCGGGTTCTTCGGCAGAGCCTTCACGATGTGTACCGACTGTCCGTTCTCGCGCTTTGTATCGGTGATTGTAACGGTCTCGTCCTCGCTGACGAGCACGCCGGTATCGCCTACCTGACCGCCCATCTCGCCATAGAACGGCGTATTGTCGAGCACGAGCTCGAAGTATGTATTCTTCTTCTGTGTCACCTTGCGATAGCGCAGGATGTGGCACTCGTATTCGGTGAAGTCGTAGCCAACGAACTGCTGTTCGCCTTCGCGCAGGATAACCCAGTCGGAGTTCTCAACAGCGGCAGCGTTGCGTGCGCGTTCCTTCTGCTTCTGCATCTCGGCGTCGAACTCGTCTGCGGCAACGGTGAATCCGTTCTCGCGGCAGATAAGCTCGGTGAGGTCGAGCGGGAAGCCGTATGTGTCGAACAGACGGAATGCCTGCACGCCGTCGAGCTCTGTCTTGCCCTGCTTCTTCAGCTCGTCCATAGCCGAGTTGAGCATGTTGATGCCCTTCTCAAGAGTGCGCAGGAACGAGTCTTCCTCCTCCTTGATAACGTGGATGATGAGGTCGTGCTGAGCCTTTAGTTCGGGGAACGCCTCGCCCATCTCGCGTGTCAGAACGGGGATGAGCTTGTAGAGGAAGCCATCCTTCTGTCCGAGGAAGGTATATGCGTAGCGCACGGCACGGCGCAGGATGCGGCGGATTACGTAGCCAGCCTTAGCGTTAGAAGGCAGCTGTCCGTCGGCGATAGAGAACGCTACGGCGCGCAGGTGGTCGGCGCATACGCGCATAGCCACGTCGGTCTCCTCCTTCTCGCCGTACTTCAAGCCGGTGATGGCCTCCTCTTCCTTGATGATAGGCTGGAAGATGTCGGTGTCGTAGTTGGAGTGCTTGCCCTGCATAGCGCGCACAAGGCGCTCGAAGCCCATACCGGTATCGATAACGTGCATCGGCAGTGGAACGAGCGAGCCGTTAGCCTTGCGCTCGTACTGCATGAACACGATGTTCCAGATCTCAATAACCTGCGGGTCGTCCTTGTTCACGAGTTCGCGGCCGGGCACCTTTGCCTTCTCCTCCGGTGTGCGCGAGTCGAGGTGAATCTCCGAGCACGGACCGCAAGGACCCGTATCGCCCATCTCCCAGAAGTTGTCGTGCTTGTTGCCGTTGATGATGTGGTCGGCGGGCACGTGCTTCGCCCAATATGATGCAGCCTCGTCGTCACGAGAGAGTCCTTCTTCCTCCGAACCCTCGAAAACGGTTACGTAGAGGTCGGCGGGGTTGAGCTTCAATACGTCTACGAGGTACTCCCAAGCGTAGTCGATGGCGCCTTCCTTGAAGTAGTCGCCGAACGACCAGTTGCCGAGCATCTCGAACATGGTGTGGTGGTATGTGTCGTGACCTACTTCCTCGAGGTCGTTGTGCTTGCCGCTCACGCGAAGACACTTCTGTGTGTCGGCACGACGGCGCGGTTCGGGCTCGCGTGTGCCGAGGATGATGTCCTTCCACTGGTTCATACCAGCGTTTGTGAACATCAATGTTGGGTCATCCTTGATTACCATCGGCGCACTCGGCACGATGGTGTGTCCTTTCGACTCGAAGAACTTCTTGAACGAGTCGCGGATTTCATTAGCTGTCATCATATTATACAATATTGCGTTTGTTTTTTAATTTCTTCCTAAAACGTTTGCAAAGGTACTTTGTTTTGGTTACTTTTGCAAATAAATTGCAAATAATATGGCATTGAATACCAATAAGAACGTGAAGTTGTACTACTCCATCAAGGAGGTGGCGGCGATGTTCGACATACGTGAGAGCACTCTGCGTTTTTGGGAGACGGAGTTTCCGCATCTGAAACCCAAGACCGTGGGACAGAACGTGCGCCAGTATACGGAGAAGGACATCGAGCAGATTCGCGTTATACACAACCTTGTGAAGGTGCGCGGCTTCAAGCTCTCGGCAGCGCGCAAGATGCTCAACAAGAACCGCACGGGCGTGGACAAGAGTTCGGACATTCTGGCTACGCTGATAAGCGTGCGCGAGGAGCTGAAGGAGCTGAAGAAGCAGCTCGACGGGATGGTGTGATGCATAACACGAGATGCATATACTACAGAAACACGAGTTGCATGGCAAACCGTAGCCTCCTACGATATGCATCGCCAACAAAACTCATCGGACGGCGGACGGAATCTGATCGGACGGCGAACGGAATCTGATCGGACGGCGGACGGAATCCGATCGGACGGCGGACGGAATCTGATTGGACGGCGTTCGGTACACGATGACAATCCTTGAGCTTTCACCCCAAACAACCAAGCCATTTACACCCCGCACAAACAAGCTATTCACACTAAAAAACCAAGCAATTTGTATAGTATTTACACATTTGTACGGTATTTATAAACTAAATCTACAATAAAACAATGAGAAAATTCATCCTATTGTCTGCCGCTACGCTCTTTTCAGCCGTAGTTTCGGCGCAGACCGTAGCACGCATGGACGACTTGAAGCCCGAGCAGAAGTCGATGGCTGTAAGCCTCAAGCTCACGGGCGAACTGACAACGACGGGCAACAGCGACTATCGTCAGTTGCGCGACCTCTGTTTCCAGGTGCGCTCCGTAGACCTCAGCGAGGCGCAGAGCACCGCAATCCCTAACAACGCTTTCCACTCGCGCCACCAGCTCGAGCAGATCACGCTGCCGACAGCAGCCAAGTCGATAGGTTCGCAGGCGTTCTTCGCATGCGACAAGCTGGGCAAGATAACCATTCCGGCTGGCGTAGAGAGCATAGGCGCTGCCGCATTCTCGGGCTGTACGGCACTGGAGGAGATAACAATAAAGGGCGCTCCGCAGATTGCTGAGTACGCCTTCGCACGACTCGCGGGTCTGAAGACCGTGCGCGTCGACTCGAAGATGCCGCCGAAGGCTGACGCTACAGCGTTCTACGGTCTCAACCGCCATAACGTGAAGCTCATCGTGCCGAAGGGCAGCGAAAAACTCTACCGCAAGGCTGCGGGCTGGAGCCTATTCTTCAGCGACGCTAAGGAGCCGTATCAGGTGAGCAAGCCGGAGGACTGCCTCGTGCCGTTCCCCGCAGAACTGAAGATGCTGAAGGGCGCCGACCTTAAGGTGAAGACCGCGTGGAACATCGTAGCTGCCGACGGACTCTCGAACGAGGCAGCACAGGCTCGACGCGTGCTCACAGAGCGCATCGGCAACATCGTGAACAGTCGTCAGCGCGGCACACAGATTACGCTGGCGCTCGACAACTCGCTCAGCGACGACGAGGCGTACACGCTCGCTGTAGACGCCAAGGGCGTAACGGCGAAGGGCAAGACAGCGCGCGGCGTGTTCTACGCGCTCATGACGCTCGACCAACTGCTGCGCGGCAACGGCGCTACGGAGTGTGCCGACGCTATCCCGGCGCTGTTCATCAGCGACAAACCGCGCACGCACGTTCGCGAACTGATGGTCGACCCTGCACGCACGTTCATACCGTTCGAGGATCTGAAGGCGTTCGTGCCCGAGATGGCGCGCTATAAGCTCAACGCCATGCACCTCCATCTGGTTGACGACCAGGCTTGGCGCATCGAGATAAAGAAATACCCACAGCTCACGGAGCAGGCTTCGTCGCGCTGGGGTCAGGACGACATTCAGATGCCGTACAAGGGCTACTACACGCAGGAACAGATGCGCGAATTGGTGAAGCTGGGCGCTGAGTACCACGTCGACATCGTGCCGGAGATAGAGATGCCGGGACACGAGGTGGCTGCCATCAGCGTGTTCCCCGAACTCACTTGTCACCAACGCCAGGTGCCGGTGCGCACAACCTGCGGCGTGTCTAACGAACTGCTCTGCCCGGGCAACGACTTCACATACGAGTTCCTCGGCAATGTGTTCAAGGAGATTACCGACATCTTCCCGTCTAAGTATATCCATCTCGGCGGTGACGAGGCTGGCAACCCAGCGCTCGACTGCTGGACCGACTGCCCGAAGTGTCAGGCGCTGAAGCAGAAGCTCGGCATCAAGACCACCGACCGCTCGGAGAACTGGCGTCTGCAGGGCTATCTGTTCGACCGCATGATAGAACTGCTGCGCGACAAGTACGGCAAGACGCCGATGTTCTGGTACGAGTCTGACTTCAAGGAGATTCAGCCCGGCTGCGTAACCTTCGCTTGGCGCAGCGGACAGACGCAGGAGGCGCTCGACGCTGCCGTGCGCAACAACGCTCGCATCATGCTCTGCCCCGGCGAGCACTGCTACTTCGACTATCCGATGGCGAAGGACGATATGCCGGAGGTGAACTGGGGCATGCCAGCTACAACGCTGAAGGATGCCTACTCGCTCGACCCGGCGTGGGGCATGAACGAGCAGTTTGAGGAGTACAACCTCTTCGGCGTGGCTGGCACACTTTGGAGCGAGTGCATACCGACCGTAGAGCGCATCTACTATCAGGCTTATCCGCGCGCTATCGCTCTCGCAGAAGCTGGCTGGACAAAGCAGCAGAACCGCTCGTGGAAGGGGTTCCTCACCCGTCTGAAGCCGACAATGAAGGACATGATGCGCCGTGGCATCACCTGCTCGCTCGAAGTGAACGGCGAGAAGTAATATCGCATATAATACGACTTCAAATTGGATCTATACAACGCAACTTTGGGCTTGCATGAAAGATGCAAGCCCAAAGTTGTTTTTTACACATAATAGTGGATGTGCTGTTCAATAATAACCACCCACATATACATAACATTTTACAAAAACACATAAATAATAAATAAATAGCACGCTATTCTTGTATTTCTCACAACAAAATCGTATTTTTGCAGTAAATCAAAACAATAGAAATATGGCACAATTCATCAATCCTTTCTCAGATTGGGGATTTAAACATATCTTTGGTCGTGAGATTTCTAAAGACTTGCTGATTTGCTTCTTGAACGACCTGTTTGCCGGCGAGTTTGTAATTAAGTCGCTGGCGTTCGGCAACAAAGAACAAATCGGACTGTCGAAAGATTCAAGAGAGGTGATATTCGATATCTATTGCACGACGGACGAGGGCAAAGAGATTATCGTGGAAATGCAAAACCGAGGACAAGAACACTTCATTGACCGGGCTTTGTATTACACCTCACGCGTGATAGTGAACCAAGGCATAAAAGGAGAATGGGACTATGATATACGCCCCGTATACACAATATGCTTCATGAACTTCATCGACCCGTTGCTACCATTGGGCAAGTTCAGAACGGACATGATACTCGCCGATAGAGACAACGGTAAGATGGTGTCCGACAAGATACGCATGGTGTATCTGATGCTGCCGTTCTTCGAGAAAACAGAGACGGAGTGTGAAACCGATTTTGAACGCTGGATATTTGTTTTAAAGAATATGAATACATTTGAAAGAATGCCCTTCCTGGCTAAAAACGCTGTGTTTAAAAAGTTGGCTGAGATTTCTGACCTTAGAACTCTCAGCAAAAAAGACATGGACAAATACGAGGATAGCATCAGAATCATGCGCGACGCCTACGCCACTTACAAATACGCTATAAAGACCGGATTGGAAGACGGACGAAAGCAGGGATTAGAAGAAGGAATGGCGCAGGGAATAGAGAAAGGAATGGCGCAGGGAATGGCGCAAGGAATAGAGAAAGGAATAGAGAAAGGAAAAGCAGAGGCTGAGCGACAGAAGAACATTGAGTTTGCAAAACTCATGCTAAGCGACGGCGACTCTACTGAGAAAATACAAAGATACACGGGACTTACGGCAGAAGAAATTAACGAAATTGCGCAAAGCCTACATTAATAAGGAGTCGCTATTGCGCAAGGTAGTGTAAACAGAACTGTGTTACGCACAAAACCTGCATAAGTAAAAATAAGAAATCCGCAATGCTGAAAAACAAGCATTGCGGATTTTTTTGTTATAGTATCTGAAGCACCTCCTTGAGGTCCTCAATCTTTTTGAGTTCGTCCATGATGACACTCACTTCGCTGCGGTCGTGAACGCGAATCTCGATGGTGCCGTCGAAGATGCCCTCCTCACTCGAGATAGTGATACGGTGCATATTGACGTCGAGCTTGTCGGAGATAACCTCCGAGATGTCGTGCAGCATGCCCTTGCGGTCGATGCCGCGCAACTCTATCGTCGCATCGAAGAACATCACCTTGTGCATATCCCACTTTGCGTCGAGGATACGATTACCGAAGCTCGCCTTCAGTCGCGAAGCCACATCGCAGTTGCGGCGGTGAATCTCTATGCGGTTCTTGTTGTCGATGTATCCCATGATGTCGTCGCCGGGGATGGCGTGGCAGCATGTCGGGAAGATGTATTGCGAGATGTTCTCCTCGTTGATGATCACTGGCTTCTTCTTATTAAAGCCCTCGCCCACTATGAATAGATTCGACTTCTTGTCGTCCTTGCTGTTGTCCTTCTTAAGGAATGGCACAAACTTGCGCCATCCGCCCTGCTCAGCCTTGCGCTCGCGCAGCTCGTCGAGGTCTTTGTCACCGAGCAGGACGGAGCGTTTGCCAAGCATAAGAAACAGATCCTCGTGCTTCTTCGCCTCATGCAGTTCGCAGAGTTTATTGAGCACCTGCGTAGTCATCTCCAGTTCGTTCTTGCGCAGCCAGTCGTCGAGTATCTGCTCGCCTCGCTTCTGCAGTTCGCGGTTGTCGCGGCGCAGTATCGCCATAATCTTCTGTTTCGCCTTCGCCGTGAAAACGAAGTTTATCCACGAAGCCTGCACGTGCTGCGACTTCGACGAGAGTATCTCCACCTGGTCGCCGCTCTGCAACTTGTGGCTCAGCGGCACCAGTTTGTGGTTCACCTTAGCGCCGATACAGTGCGAACCGAGGAACGTGTGTATCTGGAAAGCGAAGTCGAGCGCCGTACATTGCGCCGGCATGGTCTTGATTTCGCCCTTCGGTGTGAACACGAATATCTCGCTTGCGAAGAGGTTAAGCTTGATGGTATCGAGGAAGTCCATTGCGTCGGGCTGCGGGTCGTCGAGAATCTCCTTGATAGTAGACAGCCAGTTGTTGAGTTCCGAATCTTCATCAACGGTCTCTACGCTCGACTCCAGTCCCTTCTCCTTGTACTTCCAGTGAGCGGCAAAGCCCTGCTCAGCCACTTCGTCCATATGGTCGGAACGTATCTGCACCTCTATCCACTTGCCCTGCTTCGACATCAGCGTCACGTGCAAAGCCTGATAGCCATTTGCCTTCGGGTGGTTCACCCAGTCGCGCAGACGGTCGGGGTGCGACTTGTATATGCGGTTGATTGCGACGTATATCTTGAAGCACTCGTTGATTTCCTCCGAGCGTTCCTTCGGCGTATAGATGATGCGCACAGCAAGAATGTCGTAGATTTCGTCGAACGTGACGTGCTTGTTCTGCATCTTGTTCCAAATGGAATAAGGACTCTTCACGCGCGCCTTCAGTTCGTACTTTATGCCCATCTTGTCGAGAGCTTCACGTATAGGAGCAGTGAAGTTCTCGAAAAGCATGTCGCGCTGCGCCTGCGTGTCGGCAAGTTTTCCCTTGATATAGTCGTACTCTTCTGGATGCTCGTAGCGGAACGATAGGTCTTCGAGTTCAGTTTTTATCTTGTTCAAGCCCAAGCGGTTTGCGAGTGGAGCGTAGATGTAGAGCGTCTCACCGGCAATCTTATACTGCTTGTTAGCCGGCTGCGACTGCAGAGTGCGCATGTTGTGCAGGCGGTCGCAAATCTTGATGAGTATGACACGGATGTCATCGCTCATCGTGAGCAGCAACTTCTTGAAGTTTTCTGCCTGCGCCGACGCCTTGTCGCCGAAGATACCACCCGAAATCTTGGTCAGTCCGTCCACAATCTGCGCAATCTTCTCGCCGAAGATATTCGTGATATCCTCAACAGTATAGTCAGTATCCTCGACAACATCGTGCAGGAGTGCGGCGCAGATGCTCGTCGACCCGAGTCCCATCTCCTCCACTGCGATGCGTGCCACCGCAATAGGGTGCATGATGTATGGTTCGCCCGACAATCGGCGCACACCTTTGTGTGCCTGTCGTGCGAAGTTGAATGCCTTGGTTATAATATCAACCTTCTTTCGGTGACGCGATGCCACATATATATCGAGTACTTCCTTGAAGGCTTGTTCTATCATTTGGTCATCAGCAGACTCTCGCTGCTTGTCTTTCAGATTCTGGTCGTCCATGATTCAGGTCTCCTATATATTAATAAGGTATATGTGTATGCGGCAGGGTGCAGAGATTCGCACCAGTCTTACTTGATGCGAATCTTCTTGCCTGCACGTATGTTGCTTCCGCTAATTTTGTTAAGCTTTTTCAGTTTTCTAACGGTGGTGCCGTTGCGGCGTGCTATCTCAGAGAGCGTGTCGCCCTGGCGAATCGTTACGTTCTTGCTGCGTACGTGGCGCGACTTTCTGCGCGACGCCTTGCTGTGTCTGCCGCTTCTGCTTGAAGAGTGGCGCGACACTACCGGAGCGTCTGTGTTTATAGCCACTTCCAGGCGCTTTGTGAGCAGTTCGTCGGGTTTGTAGGCGTAGATAGAGTCTTCGTTGTCGATGAAGCTGCCCACCATAGCCAGCGGCAAGCGAATTGCAGACGGCTTTGTGCTGCCGTTCACAACGCTATGGCGATACTGCGGGTTGAGCTGCTTTATCTGATCAACATCCATACCGAGCACCTGAGCCACCTGCTCGAAGTGTACGTCGCGGTTTACGACCACGGTGTCGGTCTTTACGGGCAGGTCTGCACGCATCGGACAGATATTGTGCTCACAATAGTAGTTCATTATATAGTTGGCGGCGATGAACGCTGGTACGTAGCCACGTGTTTCTTTCGGCAGATAAGGATAGATGCGCCAGTAGTCTTTCTCGCCGTTTGAGCGGTGGATGGCGCGGTTGATGGCCTCCGGACCGCAGTTGTAGGCTGCGATAACGAGGTTCCAATCGCCGAAGATCTTATAGAGATCGCGCAGATAGTGGGCTGCTGCGTACGAAGCGCGAACAGGGTCGCGACGTTCGTCAACAAGCGAGTTCACTTCGAGTCCGTACTTCTTGCCGGTGGTGAGCATGAACTGCCAAAGACCAGTGGCTCCGACGCGCGAAACTGCGTTAGGATTGAGCGCCGACTCAATGACCGGCAGATACTTCAATTCGAGAGGCAAGCCATACGACTCGAGAGCCTCCTCGAAGATAGGCATATAGAAGTTCTGTGCGCCGAGCATTACGCTCACAGAGCGACGCAGACGTCCGCTGTAGCGATCGATGAACTTCTGAACGACGTCGTTGTAGGGCAACTCGATGATGGTCGGGATGCGGCTCAGACGCTCCTTGTACACTTCTGCGCTGTAAACCGGATTCACATCAGGCATGTTGCAATCGAAGCTCATGTGGAGATAAGTCTTGCTGTTGTAGTTATTGAGCAGACTGTCATAATCGTGAGTAAGCGCCTCAGGCAGGTCAATCACTTCCTGCTTGCCCTGGGCGTCGGTTACTATTATTTCGTCGTCATTATTCTCGCTCTGCGCGAGAGTCTGACTTGCAAAGCCGAAAAACGCTGCGGCTATAATTATCAATGATTTCTTCATAATCTTTTGTTTGTCTTTAGAAATTCAGGCTGCAACTCAATCCCAAGCTGTTGGCCTTGAAAGGGTTCCGTTGGCGGTTGTCGTTGATGATGGTCGGCTCCAGCTTAAGGCTCAAATCCTTCGAGATGTCGAACTCTGAGAGCGACGCGTCGACGTATGCGTCAACGATTGAGAGTGCGTAGACACCCACCAGGCAGAAGAAGCTAAGGTCGCGCCAGCGGCGGAACTTGTCTTTGCGCTTTTTGAATAGCTTCTGATAGCGTTGTATGTTCGATTCGTCGATTTTCGCTCCGAGATGCAGGAACTGGTTATAGCTCTGCGTGTTCGGGTCGTCATCCATCAAGTCGAGATAAGCCTGCGAGTAGTCGGTGTACATCTGATTGTTCCAACGCATGGCGTAGATGCAACCCACGAATCCGCCATACACAATCGGCAACTTCCAATACTTGCGGTTATAGATCTGTCCGGCGCCGGGCAAAACGATGGCGAGCCACATGGCACGCTTCGGATTGGGGCGCCATGTGCTCCAGTCGCGCTTCACCTTGTAAACACTGTCTGCCTTTATAGGCGAGAGTGCGTTGTCGGCTACGCTGTCTGCCTTTATAGATGTGAACGAAACATCCATACTATCGGCTGCGGTCTGCGCCTTCGCCGTCGTAGCAAACGAGAGCAGAATCGCAGCAAGCGCCAATGTCTTTAATATATATGTAATGTTCTGTTTCACTATTGTTTCTTGTTTATGTTTTGTCTGCAAGCTGTTGCAGGTTCTTACTTCATCTTGTCGAACACAGCCATTATATGCTCCAGTTCTTCTTCGTTTGCGAAGGGTATTGTTATCTTTCCCTTGCCTTTGGGCGAGCATGTGAGCTGCACCTTTGTCTGCAGGAACTCCGAGAGGTGGCTACGCAGGGCGTTGTACTCCTCTGGAAGCTTTGCCTTTGCCACAATCTTCTTTGTTCCGCTGTTGACGTCTTCGCCGTTCTTGAGCATCTGCGCCATTTCCTCCACCTTGCGCACGGAGTAGCCATTCTTGAGCACTTCGTTGAAGAGTTTTATCTGCAGCGAGGGCGAGTCGATAGCGAGCAGAGCGCGAGCGTGTCCCATGTCTATCTCCTTTTTCTGCAGGGCTATCTGCACCTGAGCTGGCAAACGCAGCAGACGGAGATAGTTGGCTATGGCTGTGCGACTCTTTCCTACGCGCTCCGACACCTTCTCCTGCGTCATGCCGTCGGCGTCGAGCAGGTGTTCGTATGCGAGTGCAATCTCAATGGCGTTGAGATCTTCGCGCTGAATGTTCTCGACGAGCGCCATCTCCATAATGTTCTCGTCGGCAATGGTGCGTATGTATGCGGGAATGGCTGTGAGACCAGCCATCTGTGAGGCGCGCCAGCGGCGTTCGCCCGCAATGATTTGGAAGCGTTCGTCGCTTATCTGTCTGAGCGTGATGGGCTGAATGATGCCAATCTCGCTGATGCTGTTTGCCAGTTCCTGCAGCGCGTCGGGGTCGAAGTCGCGTCGGGGCTGGTTAGGGTTAGCCTCTATCTGGTTGAGCGGTATTTCGTTTATGGTTGATGTGCCCTGCGTGCGCACTCCTCCGGTGTCGATGAGCGCATCGAGTCCGCGTCCGCCTTCAATCTCGTCGAGTCCGCGTCCGAGCACGCTTCGGTTATATTTCTTGTGTACTGCCATCGTCTTGTTTGTTTACTCTTTTTTCGTTCTTGTTGATAATCTCCTTGGCGAGTGCCAAGTGGTTCTTCGACCCAGCCGAGTCAGCGTCGTAAAGAATCACGGGGAGTCCGTGGCTGGGGCTCTCGCTGAGCTTCACGTTGCGTTGTATGACAGTCTTGAACACAAGTTCCTGGAAGTGGCGCTTCACCTCATCGTATATCTGGTTGGCGAGTCGCAGGCGGCTATCGTACATGGTGAGCAGGAAGCCTTCTATCTCCAATGCCGGATTTAGCTTGCTCTTTATTATCTTGATGGTGTTGAGGAGTTTCGTGATGCCTTCGAGCGCAAAGTATTCGCACTGAACGGGTATCACCACCGAGTCGGCAGCGGTGAGTGCGTTCACGGTGATGAGTCCGAGCGACGGGCTGCAGTCGATTAGTATGTAATCGTAGTCGTCGCGTATCTGGTCGAGCATGTTCCTTATTACGCGCTCGCGGTTCTTCAGGTTGAGCATCTCTATCTCTGCTCCCACGAGGTCGATATGGCTGGGAATGACGTCGAGTCCGTTGATGTCGGTGGTGTAAACTGCGTCGTGCACGTCGGCGTGGTCGATGATGCACTCATAGAGCGAGCAGTCAATCTCCTTGATGTCTACGCCCAATCCGCTCGACGCGTTCGCCTGCGGGTCTGCATCCACCACGAGCACCGTTTTCTCGAATGTAGCGAGCGATGCTGCCAAGTTTATCGTTGTTGTCGTCTTGCCTACGCCACCCTTTTGGTTGGCCAATGCTATTATCTTTCCCATTTGAAGTCAAAATTATTTGGCAAAGGTACATATTTTATATGAGAATAGGCTCGTTTAAACCTTTTTTCGTACATTTGCAGTTGAAATAAAACTAAAATTATGAATACTAAAAAGCCATTAATACTTATTTCGAACGACGACGGCTACCATGCCAAGGGTATAAACTCGCTTATTGACATGCTGCGCGACATTGCCGACATCATAGTCTGTGCTCCAGAATCGGCTCGTTCTGGCTTCGCTACGGCGTTCTCTGCCACGGTTCCGCTGCGCTTGAAGCTGCGCCGCGACGAGGAGGGCATGCAGATGTGGTCGTGCAACGGCACGCCGGTCGACTGCGTTAAGCTTGCGCTGCAGGAGTTGTGCGTCGATCGTCTGCCCGACATGATTCTGGGCGGCATCAACCACGGCGACAACGCCTCGGTGAACGTTCACTACAGCGGCACGATGGGCGTAACCATCGAGGGCTGTATGAAATACATACCGTCTATCGGCTTCTCGCTCTGCGACTTCGCGTCGGATGCCGACTTCGAACCGCTGCGCCCATACGTGCGCCAGATTGTGCAGAAGGTGCTCGCCGAGGGTCTGCCCAAGGGCGTGTGCCTGAACGTGAACTTCCCGAAGCTAAAGGAGTTCAAGGGCGTTAAGGTGTGCCGCATGGCTATGGGCACGTGGTACAACGAATGTGCGAAGATGCGCCACCCGCACGGCTACGACTACTACTGGATGACGGGCGCCTACCGCAACGACGAGCCGGAGCAGGAGGACACCGACAACTGGGCGCTCACACATGGATATGTATCAATCACGCCGACGCGCATCGACGTTACAGACTACGACTTGCTGCGAAGCTGGAAGAACAAGTTTTGAGCCCCTCCCAACCCTCCCCATCGGGGAGGGCTT
>ULKO01009752.1_pt1 | contig 25712 bp, 20 predicted proteins | sample 1951091 | NCBI WGS metagenome assembly ULKO01 (sample SAMEA4835494, study PRJEB28245) | human gut metagenome | biome: gut microbiome; material: fecal sample | place: Denmark | collected 2008 | reverse complement strand
TACAACAGGAATCTGTTGCTAATGGAGAAATTGGTATCTTCTCTCTCAACGGAGAAGCCTATATTAAGAAGTTACAGAACGACAAAGATGGAATCTTTCTTATTTCACTTAATGAAAAATATTCACCTATCTCTGTCGGAGAAGATGATCGTTTGGATATATTTGGTAAGGTTCTCGGAAAATGTAATCCTGCTGATATTGCTAAGAATTGCAAATAAGATTGGCACCGATTGCTACAAGTCCTTTTTATCGGACATGCAATCATGCATAATTAACACTAAGAAATCGGAATCGACCTCGGAATCGGAATCGGAAAGAAGGGATTTTTATGGCGGTTGTCAATAACATCAAAGAAATCCGGGAGCAACGTGGCATTTACCAGGATGAACTTGCTGAAGCTACCGGATACTGTACCAAAACCATCGGACGTATAGAACGGGGAGAAAGTACCCCTTCCGCTGAGTTTATGCTACGGATTTCTAAATATTTTAATCTGCTGGTAGAAGATGTCTTCCATGTAGAGGATTGAGCTGGGTAGATGCCACCCAGCTCTTATAGAGTCTCCTGCATATACATATTTTTAGTCACTATAATGCCTTCTTAGGCCATGCTTTGACGCATTTCATACACAGAATCGAGAAGCTTAAAGCATTCTATAAAGACAAACCTGACATCGATTCTTATAAGATGGCTTACGGATTAATGCCCTCACAGGCTGTTTCCTGTGCTGATGCCAAACAGATGTATATCAATGGACATTTTTGTTATGCCGATAAGTTTGCCATTCTTACGAACGGTTTAGGAATCGTAAGGCACATCTCTTTTGTTGATGACAATGACTTTAAAGCTTCTCATCCTGAACTTCATGTAGAAAAGAAAACAGATTCTCCGGATGAAGATAAATCAGTAGGGGATGCTTCAGCTCTTGTTCCTGTTCTCAATGACTACTTTTCCCTCCATCCTGATTTTCATCCGGATACTTTTCTAGGTGATTCTGCTTTCGATTCTGCTGAACTGTATGGAAAGTTATTCCATGACTTTCATTTTCCCGGGTTCTGATTCCTTATAATCCTAGAAATGAAAGTCCCCTTAAAAAAGTTGGGTACAATGCTTACGGCTATCCAACCTGCCCCAATGATACTTCTCTTTCCATGAAATACTGTGGAATTACAAAGGAAAAAGGACGAACTGACCGTATCAAATGAATCTGTCCCAAAATGCACTACCATAAAGGCTGGATCTGTGATTGCGATAAACCTTGTAGCTCTGCCAAAAGGGGCAGGACAACTTACACCTACGAAAATATGCATTTACGAATGTTTCCCGGAGTCCAACGTGATTCCGATGAATGGAATGATACTTATAAAGTAAGGACCTCTGTAGAACGAGCCATCAATCATTTCAAAATCAATATGTGTATTGCCGGAAGAAAAACCAGAAGTCATATCTCCACAAAATCTGATGTTCTATGTCAATTCAGAAACAATTCTGAACATTGATCTTTTTTCTCTCCTTATACTAGGGGAGCGTTATCCACAATAATTAATAAAATCATTTATCAATTACCTATTATTTATACATGCAGTTTCCAATTCGCAGAAGCTGTCTGTAACTCTACCAGCTTCCGATATAATCCATTTTGGTTCATCAATTCTTTATGTGTTCCACTCTCTGCGACAACTCCTTCAGACAATACAACAATCTTATCAGCAGCTTCAACAGTCCTCATTCTATGAGCAATAATCAAAACAGTCTTTCCCGTTATTAACTTTGAGATTGCTTTTTGAATTTCTGTTTCACTGTCTACATCGAGGGACGCGGTCGCTTCATCCAGCAGAATCACAGGAGCGTCCTTTAATAGAGCGCGGGCGATAGAAAGCCTCTGGCACTCACCGCCAGACAGGGTAGAACCATTTTCACCAATTACTGTCTGATAACCCTCCGGCAATCTTGATATAAATTCGTCACACTTAGCTGCTTTTGCCGCTGCTATAACCTCATCGTCAGTAGCATTTTTCTTTCCAACGCGAATGTTTTCCATAATCGTGTTATTAAAAAGGACAACATCCTGAAAGACGATAGAGAAATTTTTCATCAACATTGTGGAATTAAGTGGAGCAATATCTGTTCCCCCTAAAAGAATTTTTCCACTGTCCAGAGGATAGAATTTTGCTGCCAGTTTCGCAACGGTACTTTTACCACCGCCAGATGGCCCTACTAATGCTGTAACCTGCCCTTGCTTTGCCGTAAAAGAAACATCACGCAGCACAGGCTTATCTTGTTCATAGGAAAACCGCACATGGTTAAAGGTAATGTCATATCCATTTGTATGAATTTCTTTTTCTCCGGCTTCGTCCGGGTATTCTTCAATTTCTTTCAAACGATTCACCTGAAGCTGTACGGAAAAAAGTTCTGCCATGTTTGCCATAGCGCCAGAAAGCGGGTCATAAAGGCGGGAAGCCGCAATCAAAAATAAAATATAAGAAAATAAAGTTGCGCTGCCATTTACGACAAGGATATTACCTACGACAATTACCGTCGCTAGACCGAGCCGAAGAAACATCTGCCCCGTTGTCAATAGGCTTGCCGTTGTCAATTCAGAAGAAATTTGCGCTTTTTCAGCAGCGTCCATTTTTTCGTCCAATTTCCGCAGATAGATTTCTTCCTGATTACAGGCTTTTATATCTTGTACTGTTTCCAAACATTCTTGAATCCCCTCGGCAAGCTCTAATCTGGCTCCTATATGTTTTTTACTTAATTTTTCCTGCCATTTACGTGACAGATATACAATGGCAAAGGAGATCGGCGCAACCCAAAGAAGCGCAAGCCCCATCTGCCAGTTGAAAATCAGCAGCCCAATACAAACAATCCCCGTAGAAATTACAGCACCGAAAAATTGGGGAACTGTATGGGAAAAAGCGTGTTCAAAATTAGCGCAGTCACCCATGATAGTGCTAGTCAAGTCAGCAAGGTCGCGCTGATGGAAAAATGTCAAAGGCAGCGTGCGAAGTTTCTCCGCAAGACTGATACGCCGTCTTGCGCTTTCATCGTAGGTTCCCAAATAGGCAGCGGTATATTGATAATAATGGAATATAAATACAACAGCTAAAATTCCGATTCCAATGATTGTATAGATGGTCGCACTGATTTCTGGCGTATTCGTTCCCAAAACAGGTGATAAAAGCTGGTTCAGGACGATTGCAAGAAGAATAACTGGAAACATAAGGCTAATGTTTGCCAGTACAGAATAAACAATTCCTTTCAGCAAATCTTTTGCGCCCTGCTCACTAAGAGCATATTTTTCTTTTAATGCCTTAATCATGCTGCTTGTCCTCCTTTCCAATTTTCCATGCAATCGAAGTCTGATAATCTTGCCACATAGAAGCATAAATACCATTCAGGGCAAGTAGCTCTGTATGTGTACCTCGTTCAATGATTTTCCCATCTTTAAAAACCAGAATAAGGTCTGCGTCTTGTATCGTAGAAAGTCTATGTGCAATCATCAAAACAGTTTTCTCTTTTGTCAATCGTTCAAAGGCAAGCTGTATTTGATGTTCATTCTCGGCGTCAGCAAATGCGGTGGCTTCGTCAAGCACGATAATAGGAGCGTCCTTTAAGATTGCTCTTGCCAAAGCAATTCGTTGATTTTCTCCGCCGGATAGATAGGTTCCTCCTGTTCCCACAAGTGTATCTAAGCCATTTGGGAGCCGGTCAATAATATCCTTGCACTGCGCTTCACTTGCGGCTGCCATCACTTCTTCACGAGTAGCCTCTGGACGAGCTGCTTTGATGTTATTTAATAACGTATCTTTGAACAGTCGCGTGTTTTGGAACACAAAAGCGACTTTTTCCATAAGCTCATGTTTTCTGATATTTCGTACATCTACGCCGCCAATCGCAACAGAGCCTTCCTGCACATCATAAAACCTCGGAATCAAACTGGCCGCCGTACTCTTGCCGCTGCCGGAGGCCCCGACAAGTGCAACCGTTTTACCGGCAGGAACTTCAAAACTCACATGATCTAATGCCTTTTCTTTTGCTCCTGGGTAAGAAAAGGACACATTGGAAAATTTAACTGCGGCATCTGCCGGTGTCTGAGGATGTTCCGGCTCCTCTAAAGGCTTTTCCTGTAAGATTTCATCGACACGGCTGACAGCACTCTTAGCTGCCATAAGCTGTTCACTGGCGAACATGATACGATTCATCATAGTTGCACAGATTGGCGTAAACAGACTATAAAACAAAAAGTCCAGCACTATATTTTCATAATCTGCCTGACCGCTGACCCCCGATAAAATAAATAGAACCACTGGAATAAGCAGGACAAAGGTTCCGTTTAAAGTCACTGTAAACCCAGTGAGAGGAATACGGCATTTCAGAGCATAGCCAGAAGCAAAATTTTCATATTCTTCGATTGCGGCATGAAAATTTTTGAAAGAATAAATGGTTTGCTGGAATACTTTTACTACGGGAATACCGCGAATGTATTCCACCGCTTCTTTATTCATTGTTTCCAGCGCGGTCATATACTTTCCCATAAATTGTGCATTATCGCCGCCCATCATCTGCCTTAGAAAAATAACACTGACGCCCATCGGTATCAGGCAGCAGATTCCCAAACGCCAATCAAAAAGGAAAATCAGGACTAAAACAGCTACCGGCATAACGGCAGCGCCGGTCAGATCGGGAAGCTGGTGGGCAAGAAAGCCCTCGGTCAACCCTGCATTATCATCAATTACTTTTCTTAAACGCCCGCTGGCGTTCTGACTGAAATAGCCCAAAGGTAATGTTACAATGTGGTGGATTGCTTTTTTTCTCATATTGGTCGCGGTACGAAACGCCGCCAGATGAGAACAATTCAAAGCAATAAAATAAATCAAAATACTTGCTGCCGCAAACACAACTGCCATCCACGCATAACGTGTACTTTCTGCGGCAAGTGAAAGATTTCCTGCTGAGAAAGCCTGAATCAAGTCACGAATGACAAGCCATATACAAACAAAAGGCAGCATAGATAAAATGGTACTAATCGCGGAGAGTACGCAGCCCAAAATGGTCAAAGCATGATACTTCCCAGCATATTGAAACATTTTGGACAACTCTCCATTTTTCTGCTTATCCATAAGCAAAGCTCCTTTCGCAATAATAGACGGATTAGCAGTTTCTAACCCGTCTATTATCATATAACCATTTTGTTTTTTCCGCCACTCCATATAGAGCGTATCTATCCAATCAGACATCAAACTCATCGACACATTAAGCTAGAATACAACATAGATAGATTTTCTTTTAACGGAAATGTTTCAACATGATTGCTGTCAATAAAGTGTAGTACCCGGTTACAGGTCATAGCGGCAAATTCATAATCATGGGTAATAATCATAATCGTCTTTCCTTTTTGAGATAACGATTTTAAATGGTTGGAAATCCGCGCCATATTCTTAAAGTCAAGCCCGCTGGTCGGCTCGTCTAAAATTAAAATAGGCGTATCTATCCAATCCGATACCGCAAGTGTAAGCCGCTGTTTTTGACCACCGGAAAGAGTGGCGGGATGGTGTTTTTTCCATTCAGACAGCCCATACATTTCTAACAGCCCATTTCTTTGTTCGGGGGTACTCCCTTTTCCATTCAGCAATAGTTCTTCCTCTACACTGTCACCGAATAATTGACAGTCCGTATTTTGCATAACAAAATAAGCATAGTTTTTTCTTTTCCTTTTTGGTATCTCTTTTCCACTATAAAAGACTTGCCCAGAAGTTTCTTTTTTTATCCCGCACAAGATATGCGAGAGAGTAGTTTTTCCAATACCATTATGTCCTACAATCGCAATCAGATCGCCAGCATACGCCTGAAAAGAAATGTCACGAAAAATAGGATGTTTACGGTATGAGAAAGACAGATTTTTCACTTCAAGTACCACGTCTGTTTCCCGCTGTAATGGAATATCTGGCTGGATGTTCCTAAGATTGGCGGCCCGTATTCCAATACTTTGTCTTTTTGTTTCCGGCATAGAAAGTAATTCATGGGATGTCCATTCTTCTTTTAGTTCCCCATTTTCCATGTATAGAAAACGGTCGGCAAGGTCAGTAAGATAATACAGCCGGTGTTCCGCGACAATGATAGTGTGTCCTTCCTCTTTCAGGCGCTTCATCAAATTTTTTAATGCCTCAACAGAATACATATCCAGATTTGCGGAAGGCTCGTCGAATACATAAATTTCAGGGTTTACGGCATTGACAGAAGCAACGGCGATTTTTTGCTTTTCTCCGCTGGACATTGGATAGATTTCTTTCCCCCGCAGCATATCTCCATTGATTCTTTTAATCGCATTAGATACCCGTCTATCTAATTCTTCAAAGATTACACCGTAGTTCTCACATCCAAATGCAATTTCATCTTCCGTAATACTGGCAAAAAACTGGCTTCGCGGGTCTTGAAAAATGGAACCTACTTTTTTTCCGATTTCATACAAAGGATATTCAGAAATATTCCATCCCAATAAGTTCAATCGTCCTTTTCGCGTCCCCTCATAAAACTGTTCAGCCAATCCGTTTATGAGCCGCGTCAATGTTGTTTTTCCACAGCCGCTTCCACCTGTCAATACAAGAAATTCTCCTTTTTTAATGTCAAGATTAATATGGCGGAGACTTTCTGCTTCTGCTCCCGGATATTGAAACGAAACATCTTCAAACCGGATGATAGATTGTGTTTCTTCCTGACTTTTCATTATGCCACCGTCCTTTCCAGTATGAAGTAAAGAATCGTTACACATACGGCGATCACGCACATAACCCAATCCTGTTCTTGAAATACAATCCGTCTGCGGCAAGTATGCTGTCCTGGATTCCCTATTCCTCTGCTTTCAGCAGAAGCTGCAAGTTCTTCTGCAATTCTGGAAGAACGAAAAATAATCGGTGTAACAATGTATTCCATCGCGTCCAGCGGATGTTTCCATGACAGCAGTTTTCTCAAACGCAGTGCCGCAAAAACATCGGAAAATTCACTACGGACGGTAGGAAAGAACCGCAGCATAAAGGTTACTGGCAAAGCAATTCCATCAGGAGCGTGGATTTTCTTAAAAACCGCAACAACTTCTCCGGGGGGCATACCGATTACAGGCTGCGCCGCCATAACCATCATTAGAATACGCAGTACCATAAACAGAAACATTTCCGGCATAAGAATTGTGATACCCTGTCCATTAGAAAGCAACCGCAGTATAATGAAAATACCACACGCAATCAGGTATTTCATTGTTTGTCTGCCAAAGCCCTGAATAACCAGATATACGCTAAGGCACCCTAATAGCGTATATATCAAAATGTCGCTTGTGAGCACCGCCACAAGCGACATAGTAAGGACTATGACAAGTAATTTGGTTCGGAAATCAAATTTCATGTTCATAGCTTTATTTTATCGCACCACTCTTTCTGAAATGCTTCACAATCAGTTTATTGCTAATCATACATCCGAGAATTGCCAAAATAGCAGTAACGGCTAAACTGAGTATGACGTATTTCGGGTCGGTATAATACTGTGTCTGAACCTGAACCTGCTGCTCACTAACGCCAGTAGCCAGAAAAGCGTCCTTAAAAAACCAAATCTCCGACATGCCATGTGCGGCGCGAACCAAAGCCGTGATAACCCACGAAATAGAAACACGTTTAATATCGTGATAGGCGTCCTTTCCGCACATGGAAAGCTCTGCGATAATGCCGCCGCCTAAAAACCACGGAATCATAAACGGTCCCATCATTAAACCAGCGATAATCGCCCACATGATATTGTAGATCAGTGCGGGACCATGCTTTCCGACTTTCATGCACATATAAACGTAGAATGGAGCAAGAATCAGTGCTGCACCAGCGGCATTAAAAATCATAGAGTAAAACAGAGAGGCGCCAGTCAATATTGAATATACCATAAATACAACGAACATGACGGCGCAGAAAATACCAATGATTGCCGCGTCTTTGACAGTGTATTTTTTGCTGTCGATTTTTTTATTTTCCATTTGGAAATCCTCCTTTGTCTTACAGAAAGTTAGTAATTTCTAACTATCTATTAAAAAAATAGGTCAGCCTCAAGCAATCTCTCTACTCTTATCTGACCTGACAAAAAATATTTTAACGCAATTCAAATTTCCTCGCCACTCCATGTAGACTGTTTTCTATCCAAAAGGACACCCTTTTTGAACTCCGTAGGGGAAACACCATATATTTCCTTAAATGCTGATGTAAATTTATTGGGATTTCCATAACCAACCTCGTTGGCAATCTCTGTAACAGTTAACTTTGTTTCCAACAACATTTTTTGTGCGGTCTGCAGACGATAGGTGCGAAGATATGAGTAAATAGAAGTTCCATAAACACCTCGAAAACAGTTTTTCAATGCTGTCGTCGAAATTTTAAATTTTTGCGAAAGCTGTTCTATCGTATGATGGACTGTTAAATCTTCTACGATATATGCTGCCACAGATTTAATCAATGCAACCTGGCTTTGATTGTAATAATTCCTCTGCAAAACTTCCTCTGCGGTATTAAGATCGCTCAGAAACAAAAGAAGTTCCAGTATTTTAATCTTCATATATCCCTCTTTTCTTTGCTCTCGTATATGATACAATTCCGAAAAGATATGCTCAATCGAGGGATTAGCTCTCATAATACAGCAGCGATTATCCTCGCAAATGTATTTCTGAATATGCTGCAAATCAATATTTAGCAGCTCCATTACCTGACGTACTTCTGGCAATATCTCGTCGAGATTAATGATGATTGTAATTCCGTGATAATGATTAAGGGGAAAACAGGAACTTGACTTTTTTCTCATCATAGAGCCAATTGATAAATCACCCGCCGACATATAACAGCAGCTATTCTTCCCAAAACTGCACTCATATCGTCCGATCAGACAATGGTTAATTTCAATCCCATTTTTCGCCAAAGCCTGATTTTTGTTACAATAGCCCATGTGCATATCATTATAATAAAGCTCTATTCCTGTAAACACTCTATAAACGTTAATTTCTCCTTGCCCTGTTTCATTTGAAAGCTGATAAGACATCCCTGTAACATTCTTTTTTTCTACCTTTTGCATGTTTCCATATATTTTTTTCCCTGACATTTCTTGGCATTTGATATTATTATAAATTAACGATTTAAGTTCCTCAGAGATTTCTTGCCGTTCTTTAATTTGCATGATACCATTCCTCTCCTTGTATATCTTTCAATTTTTCAGTAAAATTTCTGCAACTTCTTCCGAATGACTAATCATAACATCATGTGGTGCTGAAAGTTTTATGACTAATTTTATATTTCCGATATTATTCATATATACTCTTTATTGTTTTGGATTTAGAGCCCTATCCTTTGTAGTCAAAATCCATTTTATTGGTATTTCTAATTTGCACTCATTTATTCTTTCAAACAACAGACTTGTACTTTCTCCACATAAACTAGCATATTATTTTTCTCGTTGTTTTTTACTCATTCCATTTCCAAAAATGGCGGGTGCTAAAATTTTAGAAAATTTTTTTACCACCTGGGTTTTCCCTGCACAGAATGAAGCAAATGAATGTAATGGTTCTTTTAGAACATCCAACATAGTTTTCCAGCAGATGGTATGCAACAAGCAATACAATAAATATCCTCTATCTGTTCTTTCCTAAGTCCCCGATATACATCATATATAAAAATTCCCGCCATAGAATGAAATACTAATGTTAATTTTTCATCAATTTCTACTATTTGATTAATTATACTTACCACGCAAACTGACCCATTAATGTCTTTTAGCCGCTCTACAACCGTTTCATTATGTCCTGGAAGCGAAACAGTCATAACATTTTTCCCATTCTTTCTTAATGTCCGTTCCACATCATACCAACATTTATTGTTATAAAAGCCTCCATGTATTAAACGTACATAGTTCTTCTCCTTTCACAGTATACCTGTTTCTTCGCTTGTTTCGTTGTCAACCAAAACTTCTTGTTTTTCCTCTATAGACACGTCTTCTTCTCGCAGTTTGTCAAGTACATATTGCATATCAATAGTTTCATATGCATTCCAAATTCCGCTTTTTCTTTCTGTTCGAGTAATCTTAATAGCAAGTAACGCTGCTACTATTCCTGTCATTTTGTACGCAGAGGTATTTGATATCTCGAACTTTACTAATATCTGCCCAACCCCTTCCTCGTCTGAACTAAAACTTATAATATTCCAATGCTCTGTACTTTTCCTTGTGATTTCTTCAAACTCTTGTATCTCTTTACCAATATCATATCTCTGTAATAACTTCTGATATACCTTCTTCAAAATAGTCATATACTCTTTATTAGGCAATACATTATACCAACGTATTGCCTCTAAATCATTCTCTTTTGCAATCTGGAGAATTTCGTCTGGCAAAAACAGTGTAATACTCTTCGTTTTTTGAATTTGGGCGATATATATTTCTTCTATTTTTTTTCTTTTAGGTACTTTTATCTGACCGTCTTTCCAATATGCATTTTCTATTCCGAACCCATATAAACAGCTATATAGCAAATCTTCCGCTGCTCCAGCGGCTATCGGTTCGCAACTTCCTGCCATACCCTTCCACCGCTTGATGTTCGGATATTTCTTTACCAGATAGTTCAACGCTATACCTGTTAGACCAGGATAAACCCCTGCCCCTAATATATAACATCCTGAGCTTGCTATATTCCGATTTATAAGCTCCCTCTTTAACTCGCTTGTTCCATATGTATCGATATATATAGCTCCTACTTTATACGCTATAAATGCCAGACTTAAATTTATGTTTCTACTAGATCCTATACAATTTATTACTATTTTACAACCTTTACAAAATTCAAATAACTTTTGTTTATCCTGTACATCTACATATTGCCATCTGAGTCGCTCGTTAAAATGGCAGGGTATAGTCTTCCTATACCCTGCTTTCACTACATACTCTGTATTTCTTACCAGGTAATTACATACTACCTGTCCCACTTTACCACTAGCACCTAAAATACCTATTAGTAATCTTTCCATATTTTAAATTTCCTCAATTATCAAATTAATGTTTTCTTTTATATATGGAAATTCCATACAAGATATATGATCACCTTGTATCTCCTCAGCCACTACATTCTTCACTTTTGACTTTCTCCACACCATGTCATCTTCTGAGAATCCATCAATTATATTTATAAAAAAGTTTTCCGTCTGATTACGACACCTTAAAAGCTTTATATTTCCACAATAATCTGTCACTTTATAATATAAAGCTGCTAACAGATTATGCTTGAAGATTTCAAAAAGCACCTCTCTATCTTCTTCATTCTCACATTGTCCCACTCTACCTTCTCTTGTACTAAACAAATCTCTCAAACGCTCTTGGTGGGAACTTTCTAATAATTTTTTGCACACATTTACAACCTCTTGATACTCTCCTGTCAATCTAACTAATTTTTCTTCTGTAAACTTTCCTTCTTGACAAATAATATGAATAGCTTCCATAAGTTTTGTATCTGTTATCGTAAATCCACTTTTACGAATATCTGCACCTATAAGCCTCCCAAATACCTTTTCTAATATCAAATTGGACTGTAATATTTGAAAATTTTCTTCTCTCTTTTTATCATCTCCACCGTAAATATTCGTACTAATCATAGTAACCAATTCAACTTCTGCCCCTTGTTTTAAAAGCTCCTTAGCTGTCTCTATCGCAATTAGGCCACCAATACAATGACCAATAAAGTATAACTTATAATCCTTGTATTTTTTTAATAACTCAGCATACTCTTCCCCTAGTTTAGCAAACAACTGCTCAAATGGAAGTTGCAAATAACGCTCTTGTTCTCTACAAGAAATACCGAGTACTGTATATTTAAATTTCCTTTCCCTTAAAATTTTTATCATATCCATATAGGGTACCAAAGACCCTGTTCCCGCATGAAACATCACATAAACAATTCTACTTTCAGATGTCCCTTCAATGAGAGTAGTAAGCGCCTCATGACTCTTTTCTTTCGTTTGAATTTTATTCGCCATTTCTGCAATTGTAGGTGTCTCTAATATTTCTCTCATCAAGTCACCCCAACTCCAATTTTTCGTCTCTGGAAGACTATCCCACATTTTTGCTATTATCTGAGATAGTAATAATGAATCACCACCTATTGTAAAAAAATTTTCATGACGTCCTATCTTTTCTCTATTCAACACTTTTTTCCATATTTTTTCTAGTTGCATTTCAAGTTCTGTTTGGGGTTGCTCAACATTTACAGCTACTTCTTTTTGTCTCGGAAGCTTATTCATTAATTTTTCAGTATTCAAAAATGATACTATTTTAATTTCATTTGGTACCTCATATTCTTCTAAGTGCTGTTTTAAATACATATGCAATTCTTTTGTATTTATTTCCATATGATGGTTTTGAACTCCCAAAACAAAAATCCCTTGCCCCAAACCAAAAAAGGTCTCTTCTTCTTTCGGATATGCTGCAACAATATCTAGCCCCACCCGTCTGAACATATACTCCCATTGTCTACGTTCAAAAAAGATACTATTATCTTCATTCCTAAAATCATCAAAATCACTTAATCCATCGTTAAATTCAATAGACGTTAACAAATAATATGGTTCTTTTACTGCATCTAAGATAACTAATAATCCTTCTTCATTTATTAGTCCCTTTAATTCTCGCAACACGGTAATTCCATTTTTAGCATTATGCAGAACATTAGCGCAGATAATTAAATCAAACTTGTTTTCTTCCATACCTCCTTTATTAATATCAAAAATTTTGTATTTAACCCAATTTTTGCCTTGATACCGTTCCTTCGCTTTATTCAAAAAATATGTGGATACATCTGTATAATAATATTCTACACTTTGTCCGGACAGTCTTTCGATAATGCCATCACTGGTTCCACCAACTCCAGCACCCACTTCTAAAATCCGAAAAACTTTACCTTTCTTCTCATAATACGCCTCCAAAACTACGCTTTCAGCCATGTGATTTAATATTTTACTTGACAACGTTTTCTGGTATGTATCAACTGCCGTTGTTATTTCACCATGTGGAAAGAGTAATTCCAATGGAGCAATTTCGTTACGAAATAATTGTGTTAAACTTTTACTACATTTCTCTAAATACGTTACAAACCCTTTTCCATAATTTAATTGTTTTTCCAACTCCCATAAACGATCCCATTCCTTCCCCATATCAAGATCCCATCTTTTAGAGGTTCCACAAAAACTCCCCTGCTCTTCCTTAATAAAATTTTCGTTTTTTAGGATTTGAAGCCACCGTCTAAAAAAACGTTTGTATTTATCAGCAACTCCTATCTTACTCTCCATTTCCTCTACCGTGAAGTACTGTCCATCTGTCACAAAAAAATCATGCTCTAACATTACTTTCCACATTTCACCAAGAGCTACTCTTTCTGCTGTTTCTATCCATTCCTTTAATAAATTCGCATCAATATCAGCATTTTCACTTTTCCAAATTTCTGACATTTTTTCGTGTAAAAAGGCTAAATTATACATATTATAATTTTGTTGTATCGACTCCGGTTCTATCTGGAGCATAATCCCGTCCTCTCCCCATTTAGCTTCTGCCACTTCTATTTTATTATTTTTCTCCGCAACTTCCTCTATATGCTCACACGCCTTTCTTTTCAGAAATTCTACGACTTTCCCCTTATTTTGCCGTATCTCTCCTGCTAGTTCTGGCGATAATGCACCTTTAGGTGCTCTATAATGCAATTCTCCATCTAAACCAATCCATAATTTTATCTTTCTTTCGTTTATTCTCTCTATCAATTCTTGCATCACAAAATTCCCTCCTGATAATTACTATCCTCACTTATTAAGATATTGCCATTTTCTATAAGACAATCCAAAATCTCAGAATACTTATATATCATCTTTTCTATCTGTGTTTCATCAAATAACCCTTCCAAATAGTCCCAATTTAAATACAATGCACCTTGTCTCTCTTGAATTTGGTAATCCAACCATATTTGAGGCGTTTGAGTAATATTGTAACAAATTTCTCCAAAAAGATTATCATTATCATTTTCCATACCCAGAGTACTAGTATACACAAATGGAATGCCATACTGAAATTGTGTTCCATCATATTTTGATAATTCCCTTTGAAATTTAATACCGCTAAAATTAGAATGTTCCAAGTCTCTCATCAATTGATTTTGTATCTCATGAGCCAATTCGATAAAAGTCTTTTTCTCATCTATCTTTATTTCAAGCAATATATTTCCTGTAAAATCTCCGATGGTATGTCTTAGTTCCTTACTCAAATTCCCTCTTTTATCAATCGTAATATTTAAAGCAAAATGGTTACTCTCACTCTCTTCCCATAATACAAGTGCATATGCCGTGAGAAGTATATTTGAGGCTGTAATACTTTGCTCTTCACCGATTTTTTGCAGTAGCTCCCATTTATATTTTGTCACTTCTTTTGTATACCTTCTAAAGACTTGCTTAGTAATTTCCTGTGGCATCTTCTTAATCGGAATTCGAGGATACGCAGGAAACTGACTGACTCTACTTTCCCAATATTCTTGGTCTTTAGGTAACATATTTCTTTCATTCATTGCACACACGTAGTCTCTAAAACTTATGGATTCTAATTTGCTTTGATTATTACCTACATATCGTTGTGTCCACTGATATAAAATTGTCAAAACGCTTCTCGCATCCATAATCAAATTATCTATTCCAATATGTACTATGTTCTTATCCTGACATGTAGAAACACGTATATCAAATAAAGGCCATTGAGATGCTTCCATTATTTGTTGTGACATATTACCTCTAATAGATTCAACAGTTTCTTGATTCTCCAATTCTGTATTATATACTTTGAATTTGTAATAGGGTACGCTTTCCAAGACTTTCTGTTTCTTTCCATCTTTTGAAAAGACTAATCTAAGCGCATCATTCTCTATGATTAGTTCATTCCAGGTCCTCTCTAATCGTCCTATAGAAAGATTTTCGCTAACTATTTCATAATAACAATAAGAGGCCACATTTCCTAATACATATACATTTTGTCGTCCTATCCAATACGCATATTGCATTTCAGTAGTCGGAAATTCACAAAAACGTTCTTGTTCATTGTGCTGTACTACTTCTATATTAGGTTTTATTTCTTCTTTCATACTAGAAATTCTTTTCGCTAAGGATTCTACTGTATTATTTTCAAATATACTTCCAATATTAACTTTAATACCAAATTCTGCCTCTATATCTGCGGTCATTCTAACTGCTAGTAGTGAATCACCGCCGCATACAAAATAATTATCCCTTTTCGTAATATTCTCATTATTAAGCAACCGTTTCCATATTTTCAGCAACCTTACTTCACATGGTGTAAGCTTCTCCTCATTTTCTATAGTTCTATTCTCATGCTCTTTTAACCATCGTGCAACTTCCTTTCTATCTTGTTTCTCATTTTTCCCAACTGGAAGTTTATCTTTAAATATTATTTTTGCCGGGAGCATATAAACAGGAAGCTTACTTTTTAAATTTTGCAGAAGAAACTCCTCATTTATATTGGAATTTTCCCTTACAGCAACTGCCACCAACATATTTTTTCGATTATTGTGTTCTACAGCGCACACTATACTTCTTTTAACTCCATCAATTTTATTCAAAATTGCCTCAATTTCTCCTAATTCAATCCTATGCCCTTTTATTTTTACTTGAAAATCCCTTCTTCCTCTATATTCTATTATTCCGTCGTTCCAGAAGCATCCATTATCACCTGTTCGATACCAGCGTCCAAAGCAATCCATAATATACTTTTGTTTCGTTAATACCTCATCCCCTCTATAGCCTTTTCCTACTCCTTTACCTCCAATCCATAATTCTCCTTCCACCCAAAACGGACAATCTCTTCCAAAGTCATCCACCACTCTATATACCTGATTCTTTAACGGTCTTCCATAGGGAATAGTTTGCCAGTTTTCTGGAATTGGAAGTTTCACTATCTGTTCATTTGACCAAATTCCTGTTTCTGTCGTTCCCCCTAAAACAACCAATGTACCATTTTCTACAGCCTCATAAAACATATCTACCATATACAATAATGTCCAGTCACCTGAATAAAAAGCTGTACAGAAAGGAAGTTTTTCTTTTTTCTGGGCTTTCCAGCATTCAAACAACATTTCACCCAAAATCGGCACTGAATTCCAACGTGTAATATGATATTTGAATATCATTTTTAACCAATAATCAGGATTTTTGCTTTCTGATTCAGGAATTAAAACTATTTTCCCTCCTGCACTTAATAAGCCAAATTGGTCATATACAGATAAATCAAAATCTAAAGCCGAAACTGCCAAAATTGCATCTGTCTGGTCTACACAATATTTGCGATTTATATACGCTATAGTATTCCAAGCATTAGCATGTGACATTTCGACACCTTTTGGCTGTCCTGTGGAGCCAGAAGTCATAATAATATAGGCCGAATCTTCTGGATGTACTTCCGGATAACTTTCCAACAGTTTATTTTCCAACAAGTTTTCTACGCACCAAATCTCCACATTCTCTGGCCAGTCTATCTGTTTTTCCTTTCTTACAGTAGTAATTACATAATGAATATCTATTTTTTCATGTATTAATTTCCGTCTTTCAGAAGGTTGTTCGCAACTAACCGGGACATAAATATTTCCTGATATCAGAACAGCAAGAACGGCCACAATTTGTTCATAACCTCTTGGTATTGTAATAGCTATACTTTCTTCTCTTATATTCTGTTTAATAATTCCTGCAGCCACTCTTTGTGCCATTTCCTTCAATCTACTATAGGAAATCTCTAACTTTGCTCCAGTATCTATTATTGCAACACGTTCTGGGTTTTGTTCGGCATTTTCGAGAAATTTCTGAAATAATACTTTCTGTTCAGAAATATCTGGTAGCTCACATTCCTTTCTTACAAAATTTTTCTGCCTTTCCGGTAATACATCAAATGTTTGATTCCAATTTTCTTTTCCTAAACTATGTAAAAGCTGTTCAAAACTTGTCAGCATGTCATCTATCATATCTTCTGGAAAAAGTTCATCTACCGTGTCCCATGTAAGCTGTACTCCCTTTTCATCTTCATAGCTTTGGAAATCATTCCATACCTGTGGGGTCTGAGAAATCATGTATGAAAAGTTTCCAAAGTTTTTCTTGAAAGTACTATTTATCAATTCAGTCCCAAGATTGCATGCAAATACAATTGGTGCAATAGCAGAAGTGTCCCCATACATCTGTGTTAAGTCTCGTTGAACTTGTACACCGGAATAAGTAGTATACTTCATATCTTCATGTAATTGTTTCTGTATCCTGTCTAAAAGTTCAAGAAAAGTAGGATTCCCCTCACAATTAACTTCTAAAAGTAGTAGCGTAGTGAAATCTGCGATTACATCCTCTAACCCTTTATATTCTGTTTTCCTATTAAAAAATGGTATATTAATCAAAAAACGTTTGTTTTTACTCCAACGTTCCAAAATTATAGAATATGCAGTAAGCAAAAGCATTGCCGGTGTGGTTTGGTATTCTTTTGCGCTTCTCTGTAAACTGTCCCATTCTTCTTTTCCTATCCTTACAATTCTTCTATGAAATACTGGGTTCTTTACCTCTTCTGGTCGTTTTGCTAATGGCACATCTGGTCCTTGAGGCAAATTTTTAAGACGGGTAGTCCAATACTCTTTCGCTTTTTCCCTTTCTTCTCTATCTTCTACATTTTGTTGCTCTAAATAGGTAGCAAAATTCCAATCTTTGGATTCTTCCGGTAATTCAGCTCCACTGTAAACCATTGCCAAATCACGCAATAATATTTGAAGACTCTGTACATCTGCAATTAACAGATCTAAATCTATATGCAATCTTGTCTTATTTTCCGAAAATAAAGTAAGTTCTATCCCCGCGACTTCTCCTTCCTCTATCTTTAATTTTCGATGCGACAAACGCTTCCTTACCGTCTGCACTTCTTGTTCAGCTTCTGCCTCTGTTAATAACGAAAAATCGTTAATCTTTATTTTTTCAGAATATGGTTTGCTCTCTATTTTTTGCATTCCATTTTCAGAAAAACTAGCTCGCAACATAGGATGATGATACTGTATCCGATTCCAAGCTTCTTGAAGGCGTTCTGGATCAACTCCATTTCCATCAAATTCTAAATATGCATGACAACCAATTCCTCCTAATACTTGGTTATCTTCTCTTCCTACCCAATAGGCATACTGCACATCAGTCAAAGGGAATGGCTCCCGCATATCTCTTTCCGGTATCCTTTCCCGTTTTTCTGCCTTCGCTTTCTTCCCCTTTTTCTTCATGCTTTTCTGAATGATCTCCCACCATTCGTTCAGAGTCGGATGCTCCATCAGCGTTCCAAAGGCAACCTTTACTCCCTGTTTCCTCCATTGGTTGACCAGCCTCATGATCACAATAGAGCTAAGCCCTAACTCTAAAAGATTGTCAGAATCTCCAAATTCTTTCTCTACCGGCAATTTCTGTTTAATCTGCTCTTTTACTTCACTGTATTCCATCCTCATAATCTCCTATTTTTCCTGTGCCATCTGTCCTAACACTTTTTTATCTATTTTCCCTACACTGGTCAACGGCCATTCTTCTATAATCTCTACCTGATCCGGCAGTTTATAAGACGCCACGCCAACTTCCTTCAAAAACTGGTGTATGGCTTGCACATCCAATGTATTTCCTTCTTCCGTCATAAGAAACGCACATATCCGATTTCCTAACATTTCATCCGGTACACCTACAACAGCGGCTTCCTTAATATCTGGATGTCTGCACAGATATGCTTCTATTTCCGCAGGCATGATCTTCTCTCCTGCCCTGTTGATCTGCTCTTTAATCCTTCCTCCTATGCGGAGACGTCCATTTTCCGTCCACATGGCTTTATCTCCCGTCCGGTAGAACCCATCTTCCGTAAAGCTTGTCCTGTTGGCTTCTTCCGCCATATAATATCCGTCAATCGTATAAGGTCCTCGCGACAACAATTCTCCAAAAACTCCTGCCGGTACTTCCTCATCCTTTTCATCTACGATCTTTACTTCATCTGCCGGGGATACCGGAGTCCCCTGACACCTTGCTATTACGGCCTCATCATCATCCGGGCTGGTAAAGGACAGCAGCCCCTCAGCAGTCCCAAATACCTGCATCAAGGTACACGGCCATTCTTCTATGATCTTATCTGCAAGGGAATCCTCCAACATTGCCCCGCCTACCTGCAAAATCTTCAGGCTGGAAATATCATAATCCTCATCGTATTCCAGCATTTCCATACACACGGTAACCATAGCCGGAACCAAGGCTGTGATGGTTACTTCTTCCTCCGTAATCGCTGTCAGTATATCATCCGGGCTGGTCGTTGGCGCCAACACCACTTTTCCCCCTACATCCAAGGTTCCTAAAAGCCCCGGACAGCAAAGCGGAAAGTTATGCGCTACCGGCAACGCCGCAAGATAAACACTATTTTCATCTAACTGGCAGCGCTTTGCGGACATTCTTGCGTTATACATATAGTCTGTATGGGTGCGGGGAATCAATTTGGGAACGCCGGTCGTACCTCCAGACAGCAGCAATACTGCCGTACTGTAACTGTCAACTTCCGGAAATTCTCCCTGTCCTTCCATTTCTGCCTCATAGAATTCTTCCCTATTTACTCCATACACAAAAACATTTCTTATACACGGAAATTTTCTCTGCATTGCCATAGCCATTTCTACATAACTAAAACCCAAATATCTTTCAGCCACAATGTACGCTGTCGGCTTTGCTAACTCTATGATTCCCTCTAATTCTGCTTCCCTATGGGCCGGCAGCATCATGATCGGTATGGCCCCAATCTTTGCAAGGGCAAAGAGAACCGCGACAAAAGAGATTCGGTTCGGCAGCTGTACAAGTACCTTGTCCCCTTTGCAGATACCTTTCTTCATAAAATACTGCCCTATGCAGATTGCTTTCTGATTCAATTCCGAATAGGTGATTTCCTCCTCGCTGTCTGCGACTGCAATCCTGTCTCCGTATTGTGCCGCCCATTTATCAAGCTGCTTTCCCAGGCTTAGCTTCTCCCAGCCTGACAAATCTTCATATTGTGCCATATTCTTCTTATAGTCTGCCATTTTGTATTACCTTCCTTTCTCCTGTACTGCCGCATATGCGGCATAATCTTTTATCAGAATCGGATATAATTTCCATCCCGATTTTACTTTTCCATTTTCTATAATCCTGTCTCCCCTGACAGAAAAGAAGCCGATTCCCCGATTTAAGCCAATTCCCAACGCTTTGAGATACGCTTCTTTTGCTGCCCAGTACTGATAGAACTGTTCTGGATTTCCCGCTTCCCGGATTTCCGCCGCTTCTTCTGTTGCAAAAAACTTTTCGGCAATTTCCATATATTCAGGAATTTCTCCCATTTCCTGCACATCGATTCCCACAGCCTGTTGGCAAGCAAATATTGCCAGTACCCATTCTCCAGAATGCGAAAGGTTAAATGTGATTTCCCTATAGCCAGGCGGTGCTTTCCAGTACAGTTTCCCGTATTTTCCTTTGCTCAGAACAATCTTGTCCACGCCTGAATATTCTTTCAATAACATTTTCACAGCAACCTTTCCTGCAAGGTAACGTATTTTATCTTCATAAAAACGGTAATGTTCCGCTTTCTGGCATTCTTCCTTTTCCAAAAGGGGCATATGCCACTCCCAAAAAGTTTCCAGTTCCCTCCACTGAATCTTCCAAATATGAATTTCTCCTGTATGCAGTTCCAACTTTTCTCTATGCACAAGCTCACGGTTTCCGTATAACTCAATTTTCATCCGGAACACCCAAAAGGCATTTCTGTACTTCTAACAAAACAGCTTCTTCCTGTTCCCGGATGTAAAAATGCCCTCCTTCAAACATATGGCAGTGGAAAGTCTTCTCTGTATATTTTCTCCACTCTTTCATCGCTTCTTCATCCGCTTCCCGGTCTTTCCGTCCTCCGAAGGCTTCAATTGGGCTACGTAAAACAGTAATCTCCTTATCATAATAAGTTTCGTCCATCGTAAAATCAGCCCGCAGCATAGGCAAAAAGAAATCCAACATCTCCTGGTTCTCCAGTATCTCCTTTGGCGTCCCCTCGAATCTTCCAAGTGCTTTTTTAAATTCGTCATCAGAAAGATGATAAATCGGATTTGGTTCCGGAATACTTGGGATGCGGCTTCCTGACACCAGAAAGCATTGTGCTGTCTTTCCTCTCTTTTCCATTCTTTTCTCTAACTCATAGGCAATCTTTCCACCCATACTATGTCCCCAGAAAGCATATGGTCCTCGTATGCTTTCCCATATGGTTTCTTCCAATTCATCTAACATATCCGTCATATTGTTATAGGGCTTCTCCATAATTCTTTCTTCCCTACCGGGAAGTTGAATCGGACAAACAGTTACTTTACCTTTCATCTTTTGAATCCAAAAGTTATATGTGGACGCTCCTCCTCCGGCAAAGGGGAAACAAAATAATGTAGCCCTACCTGAACATATTTGATTATAATTTTTCACTAATTTGTTATACATTTGTACTCCTTACTCTTATAGCAATGTAAATCATTTGAAATCATTAGTTGCTTGATTATTTTTAGTATTCGGGGTAAACAATATTTTTGAAATCATCATTTTCAAATATAATGATTTAAGCGTCAAAAGCCCTTTTTACCGATTTTGATCACAATATATCGTTGTAATATGCGAAGCGATATACTAAATACACTATCCTAGATTATTAAATTACCCTTTTGACGCTCTAATCATATAATTTTCTCCGATTTCCCTTAACTTCGTAAATTAGTCTCAACTAACCAAATTATATCATTTATATTAAAAATAATCAATATGGCAATATATTATCATTAATTTTGCACTAATATAGTAAAGTTATCAATTGCAGTTATTCACAACTCTCGAAAATATAATCAGGCTTTGGAGAAATCATTAAAAAATACTCAAAATAATTTTGGGCTTTAAATATTTTTTATTACTTTATAACATCTAACTACTTTCAAATATCCGCGTATTCTTCCAACCAGAAAACTCATTTGATATGTATTTTTTTGCAACACTAATTATCTTATGATACTAGTGTACTGACAAGTTGATTTCTAAATCAATATATTCCAAGCTTGACCCATTTTTATGAATCAAACTTCGGATATAATGAACAAAGTTTTAGCCTTGCATCCTCTGCTGTAAAATGCCAGTTTACGCTCCTGCGATTCAGATTGCGTTTACTTTCCCATGCTGAAAGTTCCTCCGACAATTTCTGGATATCATCTATTCTTCGGTCAAGACACTGCCTGGTCATGGCATTTAATTCGATTTCTGCAATGAGTTGATCTCATGACGGTTTGCAAGTGCAGCTGCTTCTTCAACAGGAAAGTTCTGGTACAAAGAGGCCTTGGTGTGTGTATTAAGGTTATCCATAACAAGAATTATCTTTACGTGTTCCGGATAAATTTCTGTCAGGAGATATCGGATTTCTTCAGCCCAGTCTCCTTTTGTATGGTGTTGGCGGACGCTGATATGACGGTAGTTTGCAATTGATTCTGTTAATATAAAAATACTACAGGTTCCGCAACGGACGTATTCCGAATCCAGCTTTTGGATATTCCCGGGTCTGGCTTTCAGAGGTTCTCTTGCTTCTCTAAGAAGCTGGTAAGGGTTTTTCATCCATACAGATAACCGGAAGCCCCTTGTTATATGGAAGAGAATATATGTGAAGAATATCTTCCATACAGGCTACAAATTCTGCATTTTCCATTGGTGGGATACACCAGTATTCATTCATATGAGGCTTAAGTTCATTTTTTTCAACATCATGCGAATGGTTTCCCTGTTGACTGGTTCTGCTACACCCTTTTTATTTACTTCTTCTGTCAGAAGTTCCAGTGTCCAGTGGGCACGCCCCTCTAGTGCTTCCCCACAGGCAATCTGGATCACATGTGCTTCCAGTTCACCATTTGTTTTACGAGGACGGACAGATGAAGGATTATAATGATGGGAAAACGTATAATCCTGACCCTGCTGGGAATAATTACGTGCTGTTGCCACAATTGTAGTAACGGTTGTGTTCAGTGCAGAAGCAATCTGTCTGTGGTTTAAATTGGAATTCGTTTTATTGTCCAAAGCTAAAAGAATCAGAACGCGCTTGGAAACACGTGCTAAAAGGTTATTGTCTTTGCTCATAGCTAAAAGTTTTTCTTTCTCTTCCTGTCTGAGAGAAACGGAATATTGAGTAGTGCTTTTGTATGACGGATCATACATTTACCTGAAAGAAAATGATTTTTGTATCAGTGAACAGACGGCAAAGAAAGAATACATCTTCCCTACAGGGCAGTATCAAGGAATTAAGATATACTTTGATCTGCCGCTTCTTTTGCAATCCTGCGATAATCTTATGAAGTCCTTTTCCCTTGACTTGACAAAATTAGAAAAAGACTATTGTGAGAAACATAAAACCTACATAAGTGAAACAGACAATGAACTGGAAACCATTTTTCAAAAAATCTGGCGGTCTCTGAAAGGCCGTCTGCTTTTTATCTGCAAATTTACACGCTCGTACTTCTTTACCGGCTTTTTAACATGGAAATACGCCCACCAAAAATCTGCGATTTCTACACGGAAACACAGGTAGAGGTTGCCAAAAGAGCCGCAAAAATTCTTTCGGATGATCTCCGCCAGCACATTCCTGTGCGTCAGATTGCAGAACGCTTTTCGGTCAGCGAAACCAGCCTCAAAAATTACTTCCGTGGTGTATATGGGCAGAACATTTCCGCCTGGCTGCGAGAAACCCGTTTGATTGAAGCCGCTAAACTTCTTTCCAGCACGAAACGTCTTATCGCTGAAATTTCGGAGCAGGTCGGCTATTCCAATCAGGGGAAGTTTGCCGCTGTATTCAAGAAGCAATTCGGATTGTCCCCACTGGAATATCGGCGTTCAAAGTGTTTAGAAAAAAACTGAAATCCTTATCGAATAGAGGAAGCCACGGAAGAACACTCCATGACAGAGGTCCAACCGTGGCTTTTTTCTATTCTGCATTGATCGGTCTTGCGCTTTCCGCAATCTTGATAATTTCTTCATCCGCAATCATGGATGGATTATATTCGAGAATGTAGCTGACCTACGGTGAGTAGGTCGAGCACAGATATGATAATTCCCCTGTTTCATAAATGGCAGCGTCCCAGTCCTGAATCTTCATCTTGTGGCAAGAATCGACCCGGTTAGGATCAACGATTAGTTTGATTGCCTCCGTGTTCAGCCCGTTACCTCCGCCCTTGATATCTTATTTATAACATTTATGCTGTCCAATAATCACCCCTTGCATCTCGAATTTATGTCGAATTTATGTACTAATTCAAAAAAGGACGCAGGATTTTCACCCACGTCCTCACATCTATCTGGCTTTATCTGTCCTTACCATCGGCACTTCTTTCGATGCTTCCACCTTCACATCTGCACCACCTCTTGCTTCAAATGCATCCGCATTGTACTGGTACTCATGTGCTTCTGCCACCATCGGTGCATAGACAATCTCTGCTTCTACTCTCCCAGGCTTATTCTCTATGGTTTCTACCTTTTCAATATCTTCCTTAGCTGACCCACCCTGTGCCTTAGCATTATCTCTTTCCGCACGCTTGTCCTTATCTAGCTGCACATCCATCGCCAGATTATCCAGCTTGTCAATGGATGCGTCCAGATGAAGCTCCATTGATAAAAGTGTATGCTTTACCACTTTCATCGGAGCAAGCACCTCTTTTGTAATGATGTGTTTCTGCTCTTTCTGCGTGTAGTCAAACTCCGGCTTATCTGCAAATGTGCGAAAAGCATTGGCTACTGTCTGCCCTGCCTCTCGAAGTTCTTTGCCAAAAAGGGCAGTTCTTGCTATATTCCTGTCAGTTTCCTTGATAGCACTTCTGACATTCTCCCGCATAGTAAGAAGTTTATTCTTAATTCCTAAGAACTCAGACACTCTGTATAATGCTGCTCTACCTCTTGCCTTTGCTTCTGCAACAATGCTCTTGGCTGTGGACTTGACCTGTTCCTTTGTCTCCAACACCTGCGTTTTTATTAGTTCACATCTGGTATTGAGTCTCTGCTGTGCCTCAGTCAATGCCTTTTTTGCATTGTTAATCAGCGTATCTTCCTGCATCTCCTTGATCTGGTTCTGCATATTGGTAAGCTCCTCTGTCATGGAATCAATCTTTTTCTCAAGACCATCCACATAGCTGCATATCTCAAATACATCATTTGCCTGTTCTTTCATGGCATTCTGTTTCAGCAGTTCAAGAAGCTCCCTTATGACTTCCTCATTGGTAAGTGTTTTTCCTGTCTCCATATCCATATCGTCCTCCATTCTGTAAATAGGGGCAGCCTTGGCCGCCCCTTGATATACTAATTAGCGAAAGGGTGTTGCCTCTTTGTCTTTATCCTTATCCGAGTTTCCATGATTCTTCTCAGCACTTTCTCTCGCCTTTTCATTGCTCTTATCCTTCGCTTTCTCATATTCAGAGATAATCTCGTTGTAGAGTCTCTCTCTGAACTCCTTTGTTACCGGGTAGCATACATCCTGATAAATTGCTTTTCCCTGCTCATCCACCTGCTTGGTCTTGTATGATGGCATTGATACAAAGATTTTTTCTTTGCCCTGAAGGATAT
>ULKO01021998.1_pt1 | contig 26376 bp, 18 predicted proteins | sample 1951091 | NCBI WGS metagenome assembly ULKO01 (sample SAMEA4835494, study PRJEB28245) | human gut metagenome | biome: gut microbiome; material: fecal sample | place: Denmark | collected 2008 | reverse complement strand
AAGTAGAATCTATTTTGATCACAATCATTTTAACATCCGGATAAACTTTAATATTTTCTCCTAGCAAATAAGCTACCACTTTTGTCTTTTGTTTTTTTAAAAGATTCAAGCCACGATCTTTTAAGCTTTTTTATAAATTTGTCTTTCATAACAGCCACCCTCCTCTCTATTTTGTGAATTATTACTTTCTTTGAACTGTAAGGTAGACCATATCAGTTTCTTTATTGTTTTGGACTTTATCATTCCATTTTACTCTTATTATAAAATAATCGCAAAACGGGTCTTTATTGTCAGTTACTGCAAGTGCGTCCGACTGCCAATAAAGTGCTTCGGCATTTTTCTGAACATTGCCGTAGCTGTCATAGGACTTTTCGTGAAGTGTGCTGTTAGCAAGTATCTCCGAGCCTTGCTGATTGAGATAATGTCCCGAGATCTTACTGCCGTCTATTTTGTAATAAAACGTTTTATTCTCTTCATCAGATACATAAACTACAGTATCATTATTTTTATCAGCTTCCGGTACGTCTTTCGCACGGTATATCTCATACTCAAAAGGGATATTCGTTGTATGTGCAAGCTGTATTTGATATTGTTGCACATCTGCCCCGCCTATGCCGAAAACAAAGTCTTTATAATTGCCGTCCTCAACGTCTATATCTGCCATTTCAAGATTTGCCACAGATTCTTTGTTTCCTGCGGTGATATAAAGCTGAGTAGGGGCATTTATTTTTGTTGTAAGAGCAATAGAACGTTTGTGAGTAAACCACGCATAAACAGGCAGTGCCACAAGCAGTACCACCGAGAGAGATACTGCTATGACCAGCTGGAGCTTCTTCTTTTTTTCTAATTTTCTGAATTTTCCAAAAATGCTTTTTGTCATAATTTTCTCCTGAAAATGCCTGCTTATTATGAATTTATAAAGCCTGTTTCTATTTTTGCGTTTGTGTAAACAACATAGTCGCTTGCGGTAGTTCCGTTAACAACTGAGTTGTTGTCATTAAGCAATACTGCGGTAAGCTCAACTCTGTAGTTCGCATAGGTAAGTCCCTGCTCCTCAAAAGCCTTGCCTGTTTTTACTGTAAATTTCGTAACGGCTGTGTTTTGTTCTTCGCCATTATAGTCAGTAGTAAAAACGCACTCCTTGCCATTCAGACCGCTGTTTGATGTGGCGTTTTCCAAAGTAAAGCTGCTGAGATATTTGCTAATATCGTTTGTCTGCTTATAATCGCCGCTATTGTCCTTAACATAAAGCTTCAAGGTATACTGTATTTTTTTGCCGCTGTCCTTTGTGGATCGGCTCAAAGCAGACAGATCATAGATAGCATTTGCTGTTATTGCCATTTCTCCTGTAGTCATATCCTTGGCATTGATACCAAGCTGCGAAAATGGTGAATCCTTCGACTCAAGAACCGTTGACTCTGCAACGTTATAATTTAGCTGTGCCACCGTCATTGCCTTTCTATAATAGCGTCTGGCAGGCATATCTCCACTTTTAGAGATAGAGCTGTTCTCAATATTGTTCTGGCTATATGCAACGTAAGACGACGCATTTACTCCTATACCGGTTTTTGTATCCCCGTCCTTACGCTCAGGAAACTGATCTATGATCCCTGCAGTACCATAAGTTAAGCTGATATCAGCCTTGACAGTTATAGAGCCATTTGTGTCACTATTGATATAATTGTAGACCGAATCGGGATACATCAGCATATAGCTGTCTTTAGCTTCTGAAAATGTCTCCGTCTTGCTTATTTTTGCGTTTGATAACTCTGTGTCTGAACTGTTTAAAATGCTGTAATCAACATTCACCGAAGTTCCTGCAATGATCCTTGCATTAGCTCCCGCATCGTTTTCATCAAAGTTCTTCATAGAGAATTTAAACGCCTGATACATATTGAAATCGTCACTCTTATAGCCATTAAATGTATCTCTAAGGCTCTGATCGATGCTTATCTTTGAAGTCATTGTGGCATGGATAAAGTTATTTGACGCTGTTATCTCCTCCGGATCATGAGCATCAACGCTTACTTCCTGCTTAAAGAAATTTGCAATAACATATGTACCGGTATTGCTGTCAACAAGATGTGTAGGCAAATTGCCATTGAGCTTTCTTGACGTATTACCACTATAGTAATTCACAAAGTTCTTGATGACTTTTTTTGAGCTTCCCGTTTCCGGAATGGTGATAGTGAGATAATAGCTTTCGCTTATTATCATTTCGTCATTATCATTTTTCGGTGTATCACTATTCGCTGAAACAGTTATCTTATAAGTGCCTGTTTCAGCCTCCCCGGCAGGTCTATAATACTTGCCGTCGCTTGTTTTTACAGTAGCTGGAGCTTCATCATCTGCCTCAACAAGTGTTCCGTCAGATGATTCTGCGGCTGTTACCGACGCATATCTTAACAGTACATCATTCATTGTGACCGGTTTAAAGCCGCTTATATTTGTCAAGTCAAGCTCACCGGTTGTTTTATTAAACTTAGCATCACTTGCGGTAGAATGATAAGTCTTGTCATTGTTATTTGCATCAACAAGAGTTAGCTTTGTATCATCGGTAAGCACACCACTGTCAGTTGCACTATCACCAATAAGATAAAGCTTTTTATCAAAGCTCCAAAGCAGGCTGTCACCATTATTGAGCATTTTTTCCCATTCGTTAGCAGATTTGTAATAGGAATATTTAAAATAAGTAGTAACAGGTGCATCAAAGCTCTCAAAAGCAAGCTTTGTTTTATCCGTATAGTGAGAATGGTTATAGTCTGTGCCTGAGATAACGTAAGATTGGAAGCTGAAATCAAGCACTTTTCTTACAAAAACAGGAACATGAAGTCTAAGAGCAGTTTTACCGCTTCCCGTTGGGTCGGTATAATCGAGAGTAATGACAGTAAATCTGTTTGTGCCGTCATTGTCATACTGACCGTCTGTGACCTTGAAATATCCTGTCTTGCTGTTAAATGTAAGAGTTGTTTTGTCTGATTTTGTTAAACTGCCGTTATCATACACATAAGTTGCTGTGCTGACATTCATAAGGTCTGTTGTTTTCAGCTTATTTGAACTGCTGTCTAAAACATCATAATTTGTCAGAACTGAGATATACTTTGCGAGCATTTGTGTGATATTCAACGATGAGTTATCATCAATAAGAAGAACAGGAAGATCGTTCAGCTCCTGAACATCAAGCTCAGAGGCCTGACGAAATGTTGTAAGCTTTGAATTAGCCAGATCCTCTGCATATGTCTTTATAGTACTGTTTATGCCATAGGATTTTGTCTTTGTGCCATTCGTATAAGAAGCAGCGTCACTGATGATAGTCTGCATATTTCCGCCAACAAGATCGCCTGTGAAAATTTTATCTCCAATGGTTTTGCTTGGATTTATATTGACATAAGGCGAATTGATAGCAACGTGCGTGCCGCTTCCCTCGCCGATATTTTGAGTATTATTCTGATCGCCGTTGTAGTCGGAGTGAACTGCGGTGAAGCTGGCAGGTATCTGTGAAGCATTATACTGTATATCAGGCAAACAATCCGTGTTATTTACCGATACTCCAATAAATTTAGATGATAGATTTTTATCATAGTTCCAACCTATCAAGTTAGAAACAGATACGCTATTGTTGCCTCTTACATAGCCTAATTTATTTATGAGAATATCATAAGCATAAGTGTTGCCGCCGTCATTATGACCGATCACACCGCCTGCACCTGCACCATTGGACTTATCTTCTGCTGACAGAGTAACATTATTGACTTCACAATCAGTTATCTTCAGATCACCGTTAGCTTTTATGCCAACATAACCTCCGATACCTACATTATCATTTTTAGCAGCTGGTATACCTATCGCTGCATTTTTTACAGCAGACTTTGATATGTTCACAGCCTCATTCTGTGTGCCGACCATTCCGCCTGAGCTTGCATAACCATAGACACCGCAAGCTGATGTGTCAGACGTTCCACCATAATAACAGTTCTCATTGACAGACAACTGTTTTTTGTTTATTCCAACGAATCCGCCGGCATTACTTCCATAAACATCGACGCTGACGCTTGTGTTTTCTATTGTGCATACTTCGTTGGACAATCCTATAAGACCGCCCTCGTTCATTGTCTGGGTAGCAAGGGGTTTATTGTCTTTTTTTGAGCCGATAAAGCTGTCTTTATTATAAGATGTAAGCCGGACATTGCTTATTGTCGTTTTGATATTTGCAGAGCCTACGATCCCGCCTACGCCAAACCAAGTACCTGTGCCTTTATCAAGATTAGCAAATTCAACTTTATTAATTGTTATCTTGGAATCCTTAACATTAAATTCGCTGCCTTTCTGAGAATTTCCCACAAGACCGCCTGTTTCAAATCCGCCAAACACATATATGCCGCTGTTTTCAGACTTAACGCCACTTATATTGATATTATTTGTTGACTTTCCTATAAGTCCTCCCACAGTATATGCGCCAGATACCTCAAGATCGTTCAAGGTTATTCCGCTAAACTTGCATTGACCCTGTACTCCGCCAACAATACCACCTGTAGAAAGGTCTTCATTAACATACGATTTTCCGTCGTTGTTATATGTCTTAACGCTGATCTTGCCGGAAAGATTAAGACTATCTACAGTTAGAGCATACGTTGAACAGTTTATCAGCCCAACTCCTTTCACTTTGTCGAATGCGGTACGATACTTATAGTTATCCACATTTTCAAACTCAACAGTGTTAGCGCTACCGCCCTTGTTATCTGTTATTTTCACAGCATAGGCTTTTATATCTGTATCGAGCTTTATAGTCTGATCATTTCCCTGGATAGTTGTCAAAGACAAAGTATATCCACAGTCAATGCCGCCCAGGTTACTATCTGCTGCATCAAACAACTGATTTATTCCACGAAAACCTGTGTCGGTGAGGTCATAGGTTTCATTTCCTGTGAGCTTAACAGTAAATTTCTTACTTTGATCGTGTGCCCATTTTGCTTCATAAAGATTTCCACTTGGCTTTGTATATTTTTTTAGCATTACAGAATTTTTCTTTTCATATTCCTTGCTTGTAGCCTTTTCAAGTCTTTGATAATCTGAGAGCGCAGTTTTGTAATCTTTATCATCAGAAGTCAATGCAGCTGTACCAACTTTTGAATAGTCTGCATTTCGAGTGAAAGTATAGTGACCATAGCCGCAAGTGTTTTTATATTTATCTGTATATCCCATACCGGACTGTGATATGACAGACAGCATAAACAATGCCTGTGCATTAGGCACTTCAATAGTATTTGTCGTGCCGGCAATAACATTTAATTTTTCTTCATCACTTAGCTCGCTCTTGAACTGCGTTATGAGATAATTTTTCCTGCCATTGTTAAGGTTAGTTGACTTACCGAACGTTCTTCCCTCTTCAATAGCAAAGCCGTTTACAACTCTGCCTATATATGGATTGATAAAGAGGTTGGTATCTGCGTTTTCGTCCACTGCCTCAGTATTGTTGGTTGTAAGCGCACTATATTGGGCAACGTTGTCCATATTTCTGAAAATAACTCCGCCGTAAACTATGGCGCCAACATATCCGCCTGCAGTAATGAGATGTTGTTTGCTGTTATCGTTATTTGCAAATGTTATATTAGGATTTGTTACCTTGACATTATCAATGATATTATCTCCACCGAACACAACGCCCATAACACCGCCGTAATACTCTGTCTTTCCGGTACTATAGTTTAATTTATTATTATTGTTTTTTGAAAGCGTTACTTCTTTGGTATATTCTATATTGATATCTTTTACAACACTTCCGCTGCTGAACCTGATGAGTGGGCTTGCAGAATTATTGGTGATAGTTGGATATGTTCCGTCGGATTTCTTCTGTCCAACAATAACGCCCCTGAAAACGTAACTGTTTGATGTTCCGCCAAGACCTGCAAAAGAACTGCCGAGAACTATATCATCATCTATCTTGTAATAAGCTTCGCAAAGATATTTGATCATGTTATCTTTTGAAACTGAAACTTTTTTCGTTCCGCTTACAAAATTGCCTGTTCCATCATAAGTATAAGTTTCATGCTTGTTGCCTTTGCAAAAAGCACTATTAGCATCAACAGTCGCTTTATCGGCAGAAGCGTTTGCATTATAGTTTACTTCCCAGCCATTTGTAGGTGCGGCTGTACTGATAACTCGTGCGACCTCGGCAAGAGTAGAAGCGTCAAGGATATATGGATCAGAGTATGTTCCGCAGCCCTTTATAAGATATGGTCGCTCAAGGTTTACGTCTATCTCATCATAGTTTTGAGTGGTATCATACGATTTAGCAACATATGGCTTGTAACTAGCAAAGCTATATTCCTCTGTTGCGTTATTTTTGTCAGGGGAAGTATACCTGTCATCTCTACTCCAATCACCATGATATTTATTCTGCCTGCTATTTCCGTCATTGTCAACATTCTTAATGGTGTCAGACACTTCTTTTCCATAGGTTACATTATGCTTTGCTTCTGTTCCCCAATCTTCTTCCCATTTATAGTTGTATATTGCAGAAGAGCCTGCACCGTCAGAATGCTGAAAGCTTTCAAGCAGAGTGGCATTTTTGAAAATTGAATTTACATCACTTGCGTCAAGCTTGATATTTGAAAAAATCAGAGATATATTTTGACCATTTTCGCTTCCTACATTGCCTATAAGGCTTGTTGCGGCGTATTTCTGATCGCCTTTGTAATATTGTTCAGCGGTCGTACTGTGTTTTTTCTGTGACACATTTTGTATAGTGATCTCTGTCATGTTGCCTATCTTATTTATAAGCAAAGGGGCATAGTCGCTTATTGTTTCACCGTCATTCACATACAGATCATCAAGAACGATACTGCCGATAATTTTGACAGATTTTTTTGAAGTATTGGTGTCGTCAGCAACCGAGCCGCAAACCAATGCACCTGAACCACCATTCACTTTACCGATATTTCCCTTAAAGGTCAGTTTACCGCTTATGGTAACAGCTCCATTTTCATTTCTGAAAAGTCCGCACTGCATCATGTAATGCTGATTATGTACATTATTTAAGTTTGTTCCATCCATGCCTTCTGTTGTACGGGCATAATTGTCACTATTACTGCTTGATACGTTTTCAGACTCATTAAATTCCTTATTATAAAAAGTAATGGTTGAGTTTGAACTGATAGTAGCATCTTTTGAATCCATATCAACAGGATAGTAAGAATATCCACGCAGATCTATTGTTTCATCTTTAGGGAAACCAGGGTCTTTATCACAAATATAATTTTTTATGTTTGACGCCGCAAAAAGTCTTGCACTCCATACAGTAGCTTTAGCTCCGCCTGTGGAGGCTTTACCATTTTTATATACATCAAGGTTGTAATAATATCTTGCACAAGGATTATCTTTCCATGTCGCACCATTATTTTTTGTTTGATTTTGATAGGTATTGCAGTGTTCGCCGTCCATATAGAGCAAACGTTCATTTTTATCATTAACAGCAGGAATTGAAATTATGGCTTGACGATTGCAAACAGGACTATTTGAAGCATAAATACTACAACGAGCTATCTCATCAAAATACAAATAGTCTTTATTTATATTTATCGTAGTATTTTTTGAGATCTTATATCCATCAGGGTCAGTAAGTTCAAAATAAGTTGCATTAACGGCACATGTAGGGTAATAAAAACCTGATCCATCAGAATAATTAAATGTATATGGATCATAATTTCTTCCAAATAAGGTGGAAGCAAGCATACCGAAATTTTTACATTTTTTTGCTGTCACTGTCACACTGTCAAAGCTAACCTTTTTTATGCTCCAATAACCTGTTGTGGAAAGTACAAGACCGCCTATCTCATTACTATCAGATGTTATAGTAGAATTAGATACAATTATTTTATCCAGCGTTACTTCAACATTATACCAGTTGTGACCAATAAACCCACCGCTTGTGCTTCCGCTGATTTTAGTGGAAGTTTTTATATTAAGAGTATTTACACTAACACTTTGTATTTTCACAATATTAGGAGATGATGATATAGTCGAACCTATCTCGGCAATAAGTCCACCAACCCTGGCATTAGCACTGCCTGTTATAGGACCTGTGTGTTTGTCAGTTATATTTCCGCCAACAGTGACATTATCAAACTTAATACCAGTTGTAGGCTTTGATGTAACAGCGCCTACCATTCCGATAACTCCGCCAAGACAAGTACAATCTACCTTTGTTGTGCTATTATCGTATGTAAGATTTGCTGTTACAGCAGAATTAGTGAATGAAACTTCGCTTATGGCGTCAGCAACATATCCAACCAGACCTCCGACAAAATTCGTATACGCACCACTTGGAGATGCGGTCACATTGGCGGTCACGCTGTCAATAGTCAAAGCTCCGCTGTTGTATGCAGACACAGAACCAATATAACAAGCATCACCGCCAGAAACATTGTCACCGACAATATTAAAGTTTGAAACAAGCTTTATATTGCTTATTTTTGCACTGCTTGTCTTTGCAAAAAGTCCGTTATGAGTATGGAAAACTATCTTATCATTTTCTGTTCCCACTGTCATGGTAAGTTTATGACTATTGCCATTCAGAATGCCTGTGAAAGTATTCTCACCATTATCACGCATAAAGCCGGTTAGACCTGTGTCGCTTATATCAACATCTGCACTAAGAGTAAAATTCGCCTTAAGTATTGCTGTTTTATCTATAGAATTTTCGCTATACTTAACAAAATCATTGCTATCATGCTGCATTATCAAAGCCGCACGGGCAAAATCTGCTCTATTGCTTATAGTTATACTATTATTGGTAAATCCATTTATTGTAACAGTATGCCCTGATCCATCAAAAGACAGAACACCGTCAGCACTCTTAAGCAGATCGGAATTGTTAAGTCGAAGCACTCCGCCCCAATCCATATCGTCTATGACTTTTGAAGATGTCCTTGTAAATGACCAGCCGCTTAAGCTATAGATCAAAGCATTGCCTCTATTTCCTACTATCTGACATCCGTTTTTGTTAGGGTCTTTAGGATAAAATTCTGAAAGGTTTGTTTCACCGCCAAGCCTTACAACGCCATTTTTATTAAATTTGCCAACAATGCCACCTACGCTCTGGCTTGCAGAAACATCAGCTGCCGTAACTGTGACATTGCCGCTGACATCAATAAAAGCCTGATCTGCATAGCCCACAAGTCCGCCATAATTATTTTGTGATGATGTGGGATTATTAATACTTATAGTGGTATTCTTGACGCTTACATAAGCCTTGCTGTTATCACCTATCTTACCAATAAGGCCGCCAAAATCAAGGGCATTGCATGAACCGGTCACATCTACAGTAACTTCGCTGAGTGCAAGTTCAGATTTAAGAGAATTGGCAGAATATCTTCCGACAACACCACCATAAAAGCCTGCCCTGACATTACCCTTGAAGTTTGAAGTAATAGTATCATTAGCGTTGCCCGTGATACTAATTTTTACACTATCTGTGCTGTTTGTCAGCACTCCGAAAACAGAACCAACAGCCGCACTGTCAGCGGTATCTCCTGATGAACAAGCAAGTGTCATTTTCATGCCACTGAATTTTGAAATATCAAATGTCTTTTCGTTGGCTTTACTGTATGTATAAGAGCCGAAAAGACCGCCCGCAGTTACAGAACCTGTAACGCTTCCGGTCATGGTAATGGTGACACCTTCGCCAACATTTATTTCTGCATTCTCTGCAATACCCACAAGTCCGCCTGCGTTGTTTGCGGATATATTTACGTCTGTCAAGGTGTTACACTTGTCGATGTTCAGCGTTGCACCAGCACTCATTTTCCCGACAAACACACCTGCGTTCGATTTACCAGAAACGTCAAGCAAATTACTTGACAAGCTTACATCAAGACTTGTGTTCTCGTCCATAGTGCCGCAAGCAAGACCGGCATTATCACCGCCTGATACTTCCGCCTTGACATTATTACTTAGAGCGATATCCAGATCGACCGTTGCTCCATTTTTCATATTGCCTATAACAGACGTGAAGGATTTATAATTTGTAGCACCTGAATCATCTACAGGATCGGCTTTTATTTTCCACTTATTAGCTGAAGCCACATCACCGTGTATAACATTCTCAGCAAGCAAAGCTGAATTTTTTTCTTCCGGTCTAGCAAAAATAATAGTATCTAAATTTGCACTGTCACTAAGATATTCAAACAGAGCAAAATTAATAGGAAGATTAATAGCTGAACCCTCATTTGCTTTGACTGTTCCCATGAAAGGATATTCTTCATTGCCAAGTCCTTTTTCTATTCCTGTAAAATCAGAAGCCTTAAACTGAGATTGGTTGTTTGAAAACAATATTGTGATTTTCTGATAGTCAGCAGGATCTGCATTAAGAAGCTTTTTAAAATCATCTGCATTCTGTATGGTATAAACGCCGCTTTTGATATCATTAGAAATGTCAGTATATGTTCCTGCCGCCATAGCCGTAATAGCATTGGTGACAGTTGATACCATTTTAGACACAACACCTGAAATGTCTGCAAGAGGCATACTTGTAACAAGCAATACGGCAGCGGTAACTAAAGAAATAACATTCTTGCGATACTTGCTGTAAAGCTTGTGGCATATTCTATTAATTTTCTGATTTCTATTAGCTTTCACTTTCAACTGCCTCCGTGCAAAGTCAATATTCTTATCTATACGTTTAGTTCAACAAGGATATATTGCACCTTTGTACCTATCTTTTCGTCAGCGTCATTATACATGGAGCTTAGTGATGATAACTGTGCTGTGCTGTATTTATCACCATTAAGTATATTCTCAATAACCTTTTTATTTTGTTCTTTATCAGCATCACCTGACAAGAACAAGCTTAAATTACCCTTTATATATTCCGCAAAAATCAAACGCTCCTCACTGTTATCACCAAACAGCACGTTTTTCTCTGTCAGATTTTCATCTGTGCTTTTCATTAGTATCTGACCAAGCGTGTTCGGCCACACCCAATATACGTTCACTTCCTGCGGAACGTCTACTTTACAATCTTTAAACGTCCTTGTGAATGTTTCATCACTAAGAAAATCGGAATATGTGTGAGTGCTTTCATCATATTTCTCAAAAAACATGATGTGTCCATTCAAAAAGCTTGTAACATTTTCATCAGTTACCTTTTCATATGAAACGCTTTCGCCGTTTTTATTCTCTGCATACCCCGTGATACTCAACTTGAACTGTATCTCCATTTCCCCCGACTGCTTCGGAATAACATAAAAAGTAAGCTTTCCATGACTGCCTGGGTTGATACCATTCGTCATACCGCTTTCTTCATCAAGAAGCCAGTAGATCTTGTTGTTCTCGTCAGAAGTGATGTTGCTCCCATCAGACACTTTAGAGTAGTCATTGCTGTCAAGTATCTCAGCTTTAAGCATATTGGCACTGCCTACTGTTTTCAGTTCAAATGGCGAATCTACGCTTTTCATTCCAAATGAATCAAGATCAAGGGCTTTATCAATGGTAAACCAAGCCAAGCTGACCGCAATAAGTATAAATGCCAGCACTGCAACTGGTATTATTTTTATAATAAGCAGTTTGCGTTTCTTCTTTTCTTCCTCGCTGTCTGCTTTCTCTATCACTTTATGCTCAGCCACTTTGGCGACCTCCATTATTTCATCGAGTCAAGCTCTTTTTGCAATTCTATCATGTGGTTTCTGCAAGCGGTTATCTCGCCTGTGTATTTGTTGAACCACTCAACGTCCATTTCGTTAGGCTCTTCCTGCAAAAGAATAGCTTGAACCAGTGCTGATTGTGAACGTGATCTCTTACGCTCTATCTCCTCAATAGTAAGTCTGCATTTCTTTATTTCTCTTTTAAGCTGCCCTTTACTGCTCACGTTATTGTCCTCCTTGCATTAATTTCCCATTTTATCAACCGAATCAACTATCTCGTTGACTTCCCTATAGCCTTTGTCAAGATTTTCGGTGATATGGTCAAGTGCTTTTTTTACGTCCTCAAGCTTGCCCTGCATTTGTTCGGGATACTTCACAAAACAGTAATGAAGCTCGTTTATAGCCTTCTGCTCCTCCGTGTAATCGTCGATAAGAAACACCAGCGACCTTGCCGCACCCATATCCGAAAGTATCATGTTATATCTCGTTGGAAGATCCTTGCCACTTTCAAGATAAGTGTCTATCTCCTCAGAGGCGGCAGACAGATTTTCCATATACTTAGCAATGTAAGTCTTTCTGACTTCCTCGGACTTGTCCATATAAAGGCCGATAAAAACGAACAGCCCTGCAAGTGCCGCAATACAAATAACCATAGCCGTTATCATTTTAGCCTTCATTATCTTTTCCTGATTCAAAGCTGTCCGCCTCCTTTTTCTCATTTTCCTGCATTTTCAGCCGCTGAACTTCCTTTTCAACAGCCTCACGCATAAGCTTTTCCTTTTCTTTTTCAGCCGCTTTCAAGGCTTCCTCACGGTTTGAATATATTTTTATCTCAGCGATAGTTTTTACCTCATACACCGCCATGCTAACTGTTGGGATTATAACAAACAGTATGAGGAGCTTCTTTGTTGATGCAAATGACCCAAGCCACTTGAAAAATCTGAGTTTTCCATAGTATTTTCCAATAATGCTGTCTTTTTGCACCGTCACGCTGTCCTCTATTTTGTTAGCATCGCCTTTAGTAACAAAAGTGCCATCGCTCAAAACCTCAGATATCCTGTGAGTATTTATCTCGCCTTTAATACTATTATCTTGAGAGTAGAACGAAATGATATCCCCTGCCTTTAAGCTGTCAGTATCCGTCTTTTTGATGTAAATATAGTCGCCCTCATGTATAGACGGCTCCATACTTCCGCTCACGACTTTCAGTACGCTGTAACCAAAAATGCTTGCTGTTTTGCCGATACAGCCGCAGACCATTATGTACACCGTCACACTCAGCAGTGCCGCAAACACAGCAGAGCCAAGTATTGTCAAAGCTATTTTTACTATCCTCAACGCCTTGCCGATGATACCGACGCTCCCTCCTGCACTAAGGTTTCTTTCTGTACTTTTCTTTCAAATGTCTTACCAGTCTGCCCACAGCCGAAACGTGATACTCCTTGTAAAGCCTCTTCATCTCAGTGTCGATAGCTTTCTGCTCCTCAGCAGTGCGCTGTGGCGGAATATATGGTCTTGGCGGTCTGTTCTTTCGCTCAAGACGTTTTCTCTTTTTAAACTGCCTGTTTTTGATACGCCTCTTTACATCATATTTCAGATACGGAGCATATTTTTCATAAATGATCTCGATTTCACGCTCTGCACGTTTTCTCTCTGCCTCAGCCTGTTCTTTTTCCTTCTTGACTTTGAGCATTCTGATATAGTCCGGATTATCCGTCACAACAGGTATGATCCCAAATGCGTGAGCCAGAACATATGTTATGCCACGTTTTGCCATGTAATATGGATTTTTGGAATATTCTTTAAATATCTCATTGATATTTTTATTTTCAAAGCTTTCACGTTCAGCTTTAAGACGCTCAGCACGTTCACGCTCACGACGTTCCTGCTCACGCTGCTGTTGTGCTTCTTTCGCCTTTTTTGCAGCGATCTCAGGTGACTCATACTCTGACACAAAGCTTGAAGACACGGCATCTTCATTCGTGCTGATCTGCTGATCCATAGCAGATCCAAGGCTGCTGCGGACGAGCTTTTTCTCCTCTCGGATCCTGGCTCTTTCCTCACGGACACGCTGCTCCTCTTCACGTCGCTGACGCTCTTCCATTTGCCTTTTGCGTCTTGCGATCTGCTTGATCTCTTCCTCTTTTTCACGGCGTTCACGTTCCTCACGCTCCGCCTTTTCTCTTGCAGCCTGCTCCGCCTGCTGTTTTTGGATAAGCTCCAATCTTCTGCGTTCAGCTTCCTCATGCTCCAGCCTTATGCGCTCTTCTTCCTCACGCCGCTGACGCTCAAGTTCCTCCTGCTCGACACGCTTTCTTTCAGCTTCTGCAGCCGCAAGCTCCTCAGCCCTCTTACGGTCTTCCTCGTCTTTGAGAAACTGCTTTTCTATCTCAACTATACGGTCAAGCTCTGCCGCAAGGCTTCCCTCATCTTCGGCAGACATACCCATATCTGTCTTGCTTGCACTACCTTGTTCACCCTCGCCAACTATGACATCATATTTATCAGACGTCTGCTTATCAAAACGCCTGACAACCTTTGGTGCGAGGGTCTTGCTCTTTATGGTTTTAAGCTCCTCCGACTTGTCAGCTCCATGGGTATAGGAGCGGAAAAGCATATAGTTCATTGCGGTCAGACCATATATATCCTCGATATAAGAATCATCAGGTCTTTGTGCAGTATCAGAAACGTTGACCTCGTAGCCTGCCTTATCGTAGCTTTCGATAAACTGCCAAAGGGTAAGACACGCCATAAGGTCCACATTTTTAGTGATAGCGTTTGTTCTCATAACAGGCGGTCTGATAAAAGCGTTGCCAAGAGTGGTACAAAGCACTGAGCCTTTATAGCCCTCGATAGCCTTTTTGACCCTTTCAAGCCTCGCCCAAACGTCAGTATCCTTGCTGCCGCCGACAAGACTGTCAACAGTTTCTATCTTAAAACTAATGTTGACCTTTCTGCCGTCGCCGCTGTCCGCCGAGGTGTCATAATTAAAAGAATAAGCCTCCTGCGCCTCTGCGGTCTGGACAAGCTTATTGTATCTTATATTTATAAAAATGTATAGCCTGTCGATAAGGGTATTTACAAATCTATTTTCATATGTATCGAGAGTTTCCTCTTTATGAATGTTGAGTATCTTTGACGGAGTTATCTTTCCAGTCTTTTTGTCGATATCCTGAATAAGATCGGTATGCTGTCCCAGATGTTTTATGGACTCTACCGTTATCTTCCTTGACATAGCGATAGGCACGATCTCTTCCACTTCTTTAATGGTGTTTCTGGGATTTCTTATTACCGTATCAAGATGTGGCAGAGCTTTTTCTATCTCTGTGAGCCAGGACGAATCTATATTCTTCTCGATTATCTTACGATTAAAAGATACAGTTTTTTCGCCCGAAAGAAGCAAGGCACGGGCTGCCGCAAAGCTGTTATTGCCGTCAAGCGTCTTTACAGCATTATCAAAAGCTGCACGCTGTTCGTTGTATTCGCTCATGCCCGTCCCTCCTCTCAAAATTTATGAGTACAAATTTTAGTACAGTTTCTGCAATCTTTCAAGATATGCTATAGATTCTTTCATAGTGTTTCTGCCAAAAAGCTTCTGCATATAGGTGCAAAGCTCTTTCAGCTCGTCCCTGAGCATTGCAAGGTTCAAGGACTCAAATTTTCTGAATATCTTTGTGGCAAGCACATAGTCAATGCCGTCAAGCTCCTCGCCACCGCAGGCAACATATACAGGAACAAACAAGTTCATCTGTTTAAGTATACGGTTACCGAAAGCCACTCTCAGCTTTTCAATTACCCACAGGTCAAGCTGCTGGATCTTTTTCAAGCTGTCCTGCGAAACAGGATACATTTGAAAAGCTTCCTTGAAAAGTGTATCAAGATGTTCAAAGCTTAAATTCATAGGCGGCGTGTCAGGTGCGTCAAAGGCAACTCCCTTTGCGTCAAGATTGATAGGCTGCGCACGGTCGTATACCTTATCTGAGATAGTGAACGTGGAATCGTCGTTGTTGGCAGTACCGATATACCAAATGTTCTGCGGAATACGCAGCTTGCCCTTGTCAAGGCGAACAGGGTCGGTACTCCACACATTAGGAACAAGATCAAGCTCCCACTCGGCAGGGTCAGGCATTTCGAGGATAGAGAGCATTTCTGCAAAGTAATATTCTACTCTCGCAATGTTCATCTCGTCGAGGAGTATGAAGTTTACATCGTCATTGTATTCAGAAGAATAAATTCTTTTGAGGACTTCTGTTTCATTAAAGTTCTTCGTGAACTCGTTGAAGTAGCCGAAAAGCTCAGTTCTGTCACGCCATGACGGCTGAACAGAAGCAATAGTGGTATCTTTCTGCAAGAACTTACCGAATGAATATGGCAATGATGTTTTACCTGTACCAGAGATACCTTGCAGGATAATGAGCTTTGTTGAAGCCATGCCTGCAATGAAAAGTCGGATAGTTTTTATGTCATAATAAAGGTGCATTCTTGAGCAGGCAAAGTTTCTGTATGCTTCGCAGATACCGCTAAGGGTGATGTCATTATTGTAAGCAGGCGGCTCGTATGTCTTGTAGAAATTGTCCACCTCGATAAGCTTTGAAAAACGGCAATCTGCTGTCTGAACAACGCCGTCCACAGTGGTTTGAACTTCGCCCTGAGCAGGCAGCTGCTCGCCCTCTGCAAGCTTTGTTTCACCCTCTGCAAGAGCGGTGTTATCATATACGCCAAGCTGAGCCACCTTCATTGCCATGATCTCATCTTTTTCCTTGGTCATTTTGACCACCTGACGCTGCAGGTCAGATATTTCTTCGATAAGATCCTCGTTGCTGACGATAGAGTGTCTGAATCTTATGTACTTTCTCACAGCAAGCACTATCATAAAAATAATAAGCACAAAAATAGCCACAACAACGATAATTGCAAGCACAGAAAGTATCCAGCCCAGCGCGCCAAAGTCTGCCGAGTAGGTCTTGAATATCCTTATGTAGTTTTTTATATTGAAGATCTGTTTTATGCCGTTCCACAGACCCTTGAAGATCTGTCCGAAGCCCGCAAGCATTGACGACATGAAAACAAAAAACCATTTCAGAAATCCATTCATAATGTATCACCCAAGCAGCAGTTATTTGTCATTTTTCTCCTGCTGTGCATTTTCCTCTTCCTTTTCCTTCTGCTGTGCAAGGTATTCCTCAACTGCACGTCTTTTTATTTCTTCCTCATCGCTCTCTGTGATAGCAGGACGCTTTACCTCGATTATGGTTGCGATAAGCTTATAAAGCTCAAAGAGGAAAAACAGTGCTATCGGCAAAAGTATGCAAATGAAAAATCCCGTTTTTGTTCTGAGAAAATCCATTACCTTGCCGAAACCGCCTATTTTTGCACCTTTCCACTGACCGATTATATCACCTGCATAAACAGTGTATGTATCATCTACGTCATTAGCATCGCCTCGTGTGATAAAGCCTACAGAGCCGTTATCATTGAGTACCTCTGCGATACGGTGGGTATTCTTCACCTTTTTGCCGTCAATAAGCGTCCAGAAAGTGATAACGTCGCCCTTTTTCAGAGAATTGATATCGTCTATTTCCTTTGAGATAATAAGGTCGCCTTTTTTGAAAGTTGGCTTCATTGAGTCAGATTCAACTGTGAGCGGGATATATCCCAGCAGACTTGCCGTACCATTATTCTTATCAGACGAGAACACGAGAATTGTTATAAGCAGTGCAAAGATAAGCACCACCCATGCGATAACATTAAAAACGATCTTCAAAGCTTTTTTCATAATTCAAAACCTCGGAACCCCGAGGCTTCCTCCCTTCTAATTCTTTAAGTTGTTTCAACGATCTTGAAATTCATACCAAGCTTCATTGTGCCACCGATTATTTTGTCAACACAATCAGGGTCATTTCCCTCAAGCCATATGACCACTGTATACTTGTCTTTCTCACCAGGACCAAGCTTTTCACGTCGGTCCTTCATGACCTCAGTAGAGGAGGCGAACTCCTTGTCGCAATCGCTTTCCTTACCGCTGCCGTCAGACTTTGTTTTGCCATAAACAGTTTTCTCGCCATTCACGAAAAGCTCCACTCTGATAGCTTCATCAACACCGTTCGTGACGTTCTCGATAGTCATTTCGCTGTCATAGCTAAGTGTATCTTTACCGGAATTTATGAGATAGAAAGTATAAGCTATATACCCCTCGCCATTATGGCTGCCGTTTATCTTGTCGATATTATCAGGGAGATCTTCACCACTGATATTTGTCATATCATAGAGGATATCCGCATTGAGCCTTGAATTGCTCGTGGTATAGTCAGGAGTTTCCGAAAGAGTAAGCCCCTGATCTATCATATCATACTTACTTATCTTGACTGTAAAGCTACCATACTTGTCGTAAAAATAAGACACCGCATAAGCCGCCGCCACGATAGCAATAAGTATAATGGCAAGTATTTTAAGCAATCTCATCAATACCACATAGCGTTTAGCTTCCTTGGCGGTCCTGCGAAGTGCAAGGGTATCGACTACTCTTGTATTTTTATCTATATTTTTACCGTCCAAAACCGTATCACCCGTTTATTACTCATTTCTATTGCGAACGTATCTTTCCGCAATATATTTTCCTGCATTTTCTCCCGAATAGTAAAGACACTGCATACCGCTGAGCTGTTTCACCTGCTTATCATCAGTAATTCCGTCAGCTATGACCTCAGCATTAAGGTCAAAGACAAAATTCAGCAGAGAGTTCACGCAGGTATCATACCTGTCGCTCTTACCAAGCACCTGAGCCGCTGAGCCGTCAAGCATGATATTATCTACCTTGAACTCAGCTGTTTTCAGCATTTTAAAACCCTCAGTGCCGAAGCCTGTAAGCAGAAAATGAAAGCCCTGTCTTCTCATAAGAGCCACGTTATCTGCCGCTGTGCTGTCAGCTTCATCAAGCACATCAGGCGACAACTCGAAGCAGACACGCTCATACTTCACGCCAAACTTATCACAATAATCTGCCACAACTCTCGGAGCTTCCGTCTGCCTTAAAAATCTTGCAGGCACGAACACGCTTGCCCAATCAATGTCCACTTCCCTTTCGTGAAACTTGCCCAAAGCCTGCAAAAGCTGAACGAAAGCAAGCTTGAAAATGCTAACACATCGGTCGGAAAGCTGAGCCACAGGGAGATAATCCGCAGGCATGAGCGTTCCCATAGCAGGAGAATTGAGCCTTGTTTGCGACTGCAAAAAAGTGACCCTGCCGCTGTCGGTATTTTTTATAGGTCTATAGAAAAGCTCCACAGCACGAACGCCGTCAACTGTTGAAATACCGCTCAAAGCAAGTCACTTCCTTCCCTGTTCCAATGTATTATTATAGCATATTTTCGACAAAAAGTAAAGAAAAGTTGGAGGATTTCCCCAAATATGGAAAATTATTTTTTATGCCCATTTACCAAAAAACGCCGAATTTCTTCGGCGTCTTTTTTGTTTTATTGTTTGTTGATTAAGTTTCATCCGCAACTCTGAAATTAAAGTTGATGTTCCAATCCTGTGATGCTGTAGCATCACTACAATACTTACTTTCACCCTCAATCCAAACTCTAGCTATAAAGGACTCCCCAGAATAGCTGTCTTTGCTTGCCTTTTTGAGAGTGAATACAACATTATCAGAAGTTTTATCTACACTTGTGGTATCTGTGTTACCGTTAATCATAGGAACAAAAGTTACAACATCACCCAATGCACTTGCGTAATTACCTGTTTCAGCCTTAGACAGTGCCTTCTGTTTACTATCAGCAGCATTGTATGTTTCACCATTCAAAGCATAAAAGCTCTGAGTGCTAGCAGCTTCCAGACTAACAGGTGATGTACTCGTTGCAGTAGCACTTCTCATTGCATTTGAACCTGTAAGAGTGAGAGTAGTATTTATATCATCGTTGCCACCAACTTTTGATTCTGCTGTACCAACAGGAATTATTGCAACTCTAACTGCCTTAAGCAATTCACTACCATTATCAGCGTTAGGATCTGATATAGTTACAGTACAAGCAACCTTTGTATCTTTATCAGTTGTATTTGTTCTAATCCACATAGGAACGTCAATGAAGTAACCTGCATCTGTATTGAGTTCGGATACACTATAATCACCAGCTGATTCTGTCCAAGCATCTTGGAACGTGAGATTTGCGGAATCAGCATATGTCAAAGCAACAACATCTGCATCACTTTTAACATTGGCACCACCGGCATAGATGTTCTTCTCCTCTTTAACTTTAAACAAATTCAAACCTGTGTTAGAAGAAGCAGGTTTCAACTTTCCAACAGTCTTATAATACTGCGAAATAGCTACATTACTCGTCCAGCTCTTATTCTGAATTGTAGGAGCTGTGTTTGTTGGCTTACCTGACGCATCAATCTCACCGAGTGAAAGTTCAAGTGAATTACTTGTTGTCGCAGTAAGCTGCAAACCTGTAACTGTAGCGTCCTTATTCATCGTAAACCAAGCGTAAGTAGCAGTAGAAAGCATTACAGCGGAAGTTGTGAGCATTGCAACTGCAGGTATAAGTTTCTTCTTAGAAGAAGTATTCTTCTTTTCATTAGTTTTCATATCTCTTCGTCCTTTTCATAATAATTTGTCGTTTTATACTGTCCGATACAGAGGGCGCTCGTTATAGCCGATTTGCGGTAACATGACCGCCAAGCACCTTTTGTTTATGTCAATATTATACTAAATTCGACCCGCTTTGTCAATAAGCTACCAGCTTAGTATACATTATATTTATCTTAATACTTATTAACACATCGGACGCATTTTGCTATTTTCCGACATTATCAAACTATGTAATAACAGCAGAAAGCACGAAATAACACCATTTGTTATTCCGTGCTTTTTAAAACGATTATTCAATAAATTTTTTTGTTAAACTTCAAACGTTTTTGTACATATTAAGTTTATATATGTACGCAAAAGTTACCATGCGTGAAATTTACAAAATATTTATATTTATTCTGCGCTGTCGAGCATTTTAACAGCCTTCATCATGATAGCACATTCAAGACGCTTCTTCTGTATCTGGCATGACAGCTTGTGCGCATTGTGAATATCACCTGCGTAAATGTAGTTGTTTGCATTGCAACCGCCACTGCAATAGAACTTTGCCCAGCACTTTTTGCACTCTGGCTTGTTGTAAACGTGTGCGTGAGCAAACATATCTTTCATTTCCTCGTTAAATGTGCCGTCATAGAGATTGCCCATTTTGAACTCGGTGATACCAACGAACTGATGACATGGGTAAATATCGCCGTCAGGAGTAACAGAAACATACTCGTTTCCGCTTCCACAGCCCCTAAGTCTCTTTATCGCACAAGGACCTTGGTCGAGGTCTATCATAAAATGGAAGAAGTTTATGAACTTGCCCTCGTCCCTTATCTTCTGTATCTTCTCGGAAAGTATCTCATACTCCTTGAAGATCCTCGGCAGGTCAGCCTCAGTGATAGCATAAGGCTCGCTAGGGTCAGCCATAACAGGCTCAACGGATATCTGATCGAATCCCAGATCATAAAGGTGCATTACATCATTTGAGAAGTCAAGATTATACTTTGTGTAAGTGCCTCTTACATACCAATCCTTGTTCTTAGGACGTTTCTCAACAAGCTTCTTAAAGTTAGGGATAATCCTGTCATAGCTTCCTGAACCGTCAACACGCACTCTCATTCTGTCATTGACTTCTTTTCTTCCGTCGATAGACAGAACAACGTTGTACATTTCCTTGTTGATGAAGTCTATCATCTCGTCAGTGAGGTGTACACCGTTTGTGGTAACAGTAAATCTGAACTTTTTATTGTGAGGCTCCTCCTGTGAACGTGCATACTCAACAAGCTTTTCTACCGTACCGAAATTCAGTGACGGCTCACCGCCGAAGAAGTCCACCTCAAGAAATTTTCTGTCTCCTGAACGCTCTATAAGAAAATCTATAGCACGCTTGCCTGTTTCATAGTCCATAAGCATTCTGCCCTGACCGAAATCGCCTGTTGAAGCAAAGCAATATTTACATCTCAGGTTACAGTCGTGAGCAATATGCAGACACATTGCCTTGATAGGCGAAGCCACAGCAGACAGGGCATACTTCTCGTAATCGTCCTCGCTGAACAATATCTTGTCATTATAAAGAGAAACTATCTCCTCATAGCAATCCTCGATATCCTTGCTGTCATACATCTTTGACAGCTTTCTTACAACATCCTCAGGACATTTCTCCTCAAAAGGCGGCTCAACATTGTCTAACAGATCATATGTCAGATCGTCTATAATATGTACTCCGCCGCTGTTAACGTCAAGCAGTGCATTAAAACCGCCAAGCTTAAACTTGTGTATCATTTGAAAATCACCTTTCGCATTTATATTCATATACAAATTTATACAAAAATAAAGGGACATAAAAATGTCCCTTTAGCAAGGCGTGTGTACGCTCGCACGCCTCAGAAAGATCGGAATATTAAGCCTCTCTCTCGCACTTCTGGTTAGCAACTGTGCAGGAGGTCTTGCAAGCTGACTGACATGATGCCTGACACTTGCCGCAGCCACCCTTAGCAGCAGTCTTCTTGAGATTAGCCTTATTGATCGTCTTGATATGTTTCATAGGATTTTACCTCCAATAATTGATTTACACTAATTATACCACATATCCCACTATGTTTTATGAACGAATAGTTAATGCAGTATAAATATTTATCCTTATCAAAAACGGCTGCTTTTAGAATTTACCCCTACAACTCCGCCTACGCCTGCACACACAAGGGTAAGCACAAGCTTTGCAGACACGGAAAAGCTTTCGGCAGCTTTTGAAAACAGTGCGCTGAGTATAACAATGATAAGAAAAATGAACACTCCGCACAGCACACCTGACAGCAGACCGTTTCTACGTTGCCTTTTTCCGCAGACATATCCCCCTGCATACGCCCCGATACCAAGTGCCGCTGTTGACATCACCGACAGCATAAGATCGGTGGCATCTATCTTAGTGATAACATACGCAAAAGCAAGCACAGCAACAAATATCGCACCGCACCCCACGCAGGCAGACAACACCGTTGACGACAGCACAGAAAGCTTTCTGCCCCCAAAAAGCCTGTTATTTTTCATATCCGCACCCCCACACTGAATATCCTAAAGAAATTATATTCAAAGCCACGGACAATAAGAACACAAAAAGGGACGGATAAAACTACCCGTCCCTCAACAGCGATATTTACTTTACGTCACCGTCATGAATTGTTTCGTTCTTAGCGATAGCCCACTTTTTAACACGGATCTTACTTCTGTCGCCGCCTGTTTCGATAACAACAGTGTCGTCCTTGATAGAGAACACGATACCAACGATTCCGCCGTTTGTAACGACCTCGTCACCTATCTCAAGGTTATCTCTCATCTCAGCGTCTTTCTTATCCTGCTTTTTCTGCGGACGGATAATAAAGAAATAGAAGAACACGATTATGAGTACCAGTGGGATAAAAGTCATGGCAAGTGATGCAGGCGAACTCTGCTCAGCTGCCAAAACTGAAATAATTGCTGACAAATTCATCAAAAGACCTCCAAATCTAATAATACTATATTAGTATATCAGATATTTGCACAAACTTCAAGCCTTTTAACAAATAATTTTCATTTACAAGAAATTATTTCTTGTTCTTGATATACTCGTCGATAGCAGCGGCAGCCTTTTTGCCTGCGCCCATAGCGAGGATAACAGTAGCAGCGCCTGTAACAGCGTCACCGCCTGCGTAAACGCCTTCCTTAGTTGTTGACTCGTTCTCGTCAACGATAAGGCAGCCGTGATCGTTTGTTTCAAGACCAGGAGTTGTACTCCTGATAAGTGGGTTAGGTGATGTACCGATAGACATGATAGCTGTATCAACGTCAAGAATGAAGTTTGAACCCTCGATAGGGATAGGACGTCTTCTGCCGCTTGCGTCAGGCTCGCCCAGCTCCATTTTGATGCACTCCATGCCGTTTACATGACCGTTCTCGTCGCCAACTATCTTAACAGGGTTGTTAAGAACGAGGAACTCGATGCCCTCTTCCTGAGCGTGATGAACCTCTTCCTTTCTTGCAGGAAGCTCGTCCATTGAACGTCTGTATACGATATAAACGTGCTCAGCGCCAAGTCTCATTGCAGAACGAGCAGCGTCCATAGCAACGTTACCGCCGCCTACTACAGCTACGTTCTTTGACTTCATGATAGGGGTATCATAATCGTCCTTGTATGCCTTCATAAGGTTGATTCTTGTAAGGTACTCGTTAGCAGAGTAAACGCCTACAAGACCTTCGCCCTCGATACCCATGAATCTTGGAAGACCTGCGCCTGAACCTACGAATACAGCTTCATAGCCCATGCCCATAAGCTCGTCGATAGAAAGAACTCTGCCGATAACCATGTTTGTCATGATATGTACGCCCATGTTTGTCAGATTGTCTATCTCGTGCTGAACGATAGCCTTTGGAAGTCTGAACTCAGGGATACCATACATAAGAACGCCGCCTGCTGTATGGAATGCCTCGTAGATAGTTACATCGTAACCAAGCTTAGCAAGGTCGCCTGCAACTGTAAGGCTTGAAGGACCACCGCCGACAACAGCTACCTTATGACCGTTTGGCTCAGCCTTTTCAACTGCAACTGCCTTGTCCATCATATAGTCTGCACAGAATCTCTCAAGTCTGCCTATACCAACAGGCTCACCCTTGATACCTCTTACACACTTGCCCTCACACTGATGCTCCTGTGGACATACACGTCCGCAAACAGCCGGCAGAGCGTTTGTTGTCTTGATGATAGCATAAGCTTCTTCAAACTTGCCCTCTGCTACCTTTGCGATAAACTCAGGGATCCTAACGCTTACAGGACATCCTGTCATACAAGGCTTGTGCTTACAGTTAAGACATCTCTGAGCTTCTTCTATAGCCTGCTCAGGGGTGTAACCCAAAGTAACTTCCTTGAAGTTTCTAGCTCTTACCTTTGGCTCCTGCTCTGCGATAGGAGTCTTTGTCAAACTCATATTAGCCATTATCTTACACCTCCAGTAAGTCTGCACAAGTGAGCCTTTTCCTGCTCCTTATAAGTTGAGTTTCTTCTCATAAGCTCGTCGAAATCTACCTTCTGACCGTCAAAGTCAGGGCCGTCAACGCAAGCATACTTGATCTTGCCGTCAACAGTTACACGACATCCACCACACATTCCTGTGCCGTCGATCATGATAGGGTTGAGTGAAACGAGTGTCTTGATGTCATAAGGCTTTGTTACCTTGCAAACGAACTTCATCATTGGAACAGGTCCGATAGCGATGACTTCGTCAAACTTAGCACCACCGTCAATAAGCTCCTGAAGTTTGTTTGTAACAAATCCGTGATAGCCGTATGAACCATCGTCTGTACAGATATGAAGATGTGAAGAAGCCTTGCCCATTTCGTCCTCGAGGATAACGATATCCTTGCTTCTGAAGCCTGCGATAAGATCAACTTCAACGCCCATGCTGTGGAGTTTCTTAGCCTGTGGATAAGCGATAGCACAGCCAACGCCTCCGCCTACTACTGCAACTCTCTTGATACCCTCGTCATACTCTGTAGCAACGCCGAGAGGACCAACAACGTCATGGATATAGTCGCCCTCATTAAGTCTTGCAAGCTCAGTTGTAGATGCACCTACTACCTGGAAAATAATTGTGATCGTGCCCTTTTCTCTGTCATAGTCAGCGATAGTGAGCGGAACACGCTCGCCCTTCTCATCAACTCTGTAGATGATGAACTGACCAGCCTCAGCCTTAGCGGCAATGTAAGGTGCGTCGATCTCCATAAGAACAACAGCGTCGTTGAGCTGTCTTCTTGTTACGATTTTGTACACTAAAATCCCTCCCTGAATAATTAGCAAAATAATATTGTTTTAGGCAAATAATACAAAAACATTTTCTATTATCGCCTTACAGCATATAACATTATACTATATTTAAAAAGAAATTTCAATAGTTTTTTGTTTACTTCCATAAATTTTATAATAATATATCACAATTTGTTTACATTTAACATACCATAATTTATATATCACATATCATTTTACAGATGTATCAAGTTTATCAAAAGCAATTTCGATAAACTCCTGCTCCTGAGCACCTCTATCACTGCCACCAAACAAGCTTGCATAGCCGTATACCGCCGCTCCTGCGTAGTTATAACTAACTACAGCGTCATTTATCTGCCTGCCGATAATGCCGATATTTTCAGAAAATTCACTCTCACTGTCTATCTTATAAGCCCCCAGTCCTGCCACCAGCGTAACATCAGTTGTGCAGATATTCGCCCACTGCTGTAGGGTGTCCTCATAAGGTTTCACAGAATTTTCATAACCGAAGTATATCTGCGGACAAATGTAGTCTATATACCCCTCCTCGCTGCACCACTTTTTCACATCAGCGTACATATACTCATAGTTATTTTCCATATTTCCCTGAGGCGAAACTCCCACCAGAATATCCTTATCCACAGCTTTTACCGCACTGTATATCTCCCCCACCATAAGGGAGATATTATTCAGCCGCCATTTTGCCAGATCATCAAACTCCGTCTGAGCCGCAAAGCACTGAGCGTCAAAGTTCTCAGCCGTTGTGGGATAAAAATAATCGTCGAAGTGCAAGCCGTCAATATCATAATTATCTGCAAGCTCCGCCGCACCCTCCGCTATAAGCTGTCTTACATCATCATAAGCAG
>ULKO01010830.1_pt1 | contig 28044 bp, 20 predicted proteins | sample 1951091 | NCBI WGS metagenome assembly ULKO01 (sample SAMEA4835494, study PRJEB28245) | human gut metagenome | biome: gut microbiome; material: fecal sample | place: Denmark | collected 2008 | reverse complement strand
GAAATTTGTGCTATTCGTGTTCGTTTTTTATCCTATTAGCGTTTACTTCAGATCGCCGACCTTATACAGGTACTCTGCAATCTGCACGGCGTTGAGCGCAGCACCCTTACGAATCTGGTCGCCCGAGAGCCAGAAAGTAAGACCGCAGTCGTCAGCCAGGTCTTTGCGCACGCGACCTACGAAGACGTCGTCCTTGCCTGCTGTCTCAAGCGGCATCGGATAGACGAGGTTCTGCGGGTCGTCCTTCAGCGTGCAGCCCGGAGCGGCAGCGATAGCCTTCTGAGCCTCCTCAACGCTGATGGGGCGCTCGGTCTCGATCCATACCGACTCAGAGTGAGAGCGGAGCGAGCTGACGCGCACGCACATTGCCGAGCAGCGCACGTCGCTGTGCATAATCTTGCGAGTCTCGTTGAACATCTTCATCTCCTCCTTGGTATATCCGTTGTCGGTGAACGAGTCGATCTGCGGGATGACGTTGTAAGCCAGCTGGTGCGGGAACCTCTCCACCTTCACCGGCTCGTTGTTCACCAGCTCGCGATACTGCTCCTGCAGCTCTGCCATGGCAGCAGCGCCTGCGCCCGAAGCGCTCTGGTAGCTGGCTATGTGTATGCGCTTGATGTGGCTGAGCTGCTCGAGCGGCTTCAGCACTACAACCATCATGATAGTGGTGCAGTTAGGGTTGGCGATGATGCCGCGCGGACGGTTCAAGGCGTCCTCGGCGTTGCACTCCGGCACAACCAATGGCACGTCGTCGCACATGCGGAAAGCCGACGAGTTGTCGATCATCACGGCGCCGTACTTGGTGATGGTCTCGGCGAACTCCTTTGAGGTGCCGCCGCCAGCCGACGTGAACGCCACGTCGATGTCCTTGAAATCGTCGTTGTGCTGCAAGAGCTTCACCTCATACTCCTTACCTTTAAAGGTGTATTTCTTTCCGGCTGAACGCTCAGAGCCAAACAACACCAGATTGTCAATGGGGAAATCTCTCTCGGCGAGGATGCGCAGGAACTCCTGTCCTACAGCGCCACTCGCACCAACAATAGCTACATTCATTTTCTCTTATATTTGTTTTTATTTGTTTTTATTTGCTTACTAATTGCCTGATCTTTGTGCAAAGTTACAACTTTTCTGTCATCTAAGGATAGTTTTTCCCCTTTTTCTGCGACATTGCGGTGCTCGGAAACGGTGCTCAGCATAATAAAAGAACAAAATCTGACTTAAAGAATATAAAATTGGAGAAACAGGATAATCAACATAAGGAAATTATGACTATCTTTGTGGCGAATAGCTTTGCGTAAAAAACTAAAACAATTAGACATAATGACTAACGAAACGACAGAACTCAAGATTGACATGGGGCTGATAGCCAACTACGGCAACGCCGACTATATTGACGGCGATGTGGTTGTGCTCGACGGCATCGACAAGGTGCTGCAGACGGACGGCACATACCGCTTCGAGATGATTATGATGGCCTACTGCATGAAGGGACGCATGCAGTACGAATCGAACGGAGAGACCTATACATCGAAGGCGGGCGACGTGGTTATATGCCTGCCGAGCACCACGTGGGAAAACGTGCTGGTGTCGCCCGACTACGAATCTAAAATCGTGGGCATATCGTACAAGACGGCACAGACAAGCGTGCAGATGAACAGCGACTTCCTTGCGCTGATGGGCTACATATCCAAGAATCCGATTGTACACCTCAACGAGGAGCGCCAGGACATATTCATGAAATACTACGCCATCATAGCGCACAAGATAAAGAACCCGAACGGCTTCTATCACCGCGAGATAATGCACTGTCTGCTGCAAAGCACTATCTACGAGCTCTTCGCCATCATCACGCCATACGTAGAATACACCTTCGACGGCGGCAACCTGAAGCAGGCAAACCTGCTCTTCCAGCACTTCATTGAGCTGCTGGCGGCTAACAACGGCAAGATGCAGCCGGTGAAGAAGTACGCGCAGGAGCTGTGCATCACGCCGAAATACCTCTCGAGCATCACGAAGCAGGTGACAGGTCGCACGGCGCTGGAGTGGATTCACAGTTACACGGTGAAGGCGATTGAGAAATATCTGCGCCGCTCCAACCTCTCTATCAAGGAGATCTCGGAGCTGCTCGGCTTCCCCAACCTCTCGTTCTTCGGCAAGTTCACGAAGAGCCACCTCGGCATGTCGCCAACGCAGTATCGCAAGGACCAGAGCATGAGAAAATAAATCTCTTTCTGCTGAGAGATTTTCCCACAGAATCCACAGAACACACAGAACTTTCTTGCTGAGATATTCTCCCACAGATTTCACAGATTTACACAGAACTTTTGCTGAGAAAACTCCCACAGATTTCACAGAACACACAGAACTTTCTTGCTGAGATATTCTCCCACAGATTTACACAGAACTTTCTTGCTGGGAAAAATTCTGTGAAATCTGTGGATTCTGTGGGAGATATACGCGCCCTAACATCTGTGAGAATCTGTGAAATCTGTGGGAGTTTTTTCAACTACAAACTTAGAGTGAAATCTGTGGGAGTTTTTTCAACCACAAACTTAGAGTGGATTCTGTGGGGTTTTTCAACTACAAACTTCAGAAAAGCGAGTGTTACCACAAGCTGGGCACAACGTTACAGCGGCGCGGTAATGATATAACCGGGGCGCGGTAATGGCATTACATGTATGCGGTAAAGCCATTACCACGCCCCGGTCAGCATTTTAGAACTTCAGTTTCACACTCGCACCAGCCATAACCCAGATGCCAGGCTGCCTGACGTTGCCCAGGTCGTAGTAATGGTGGTTGGTGATGTTGTCGGCCTTTACATATATATTGTATGTAGGCGCAGTCCACTGCAGACGCACATCCACCTTCGTATATGGATGATAACCGTTCATGCGCTCCTGCCAACGCAGCGCCCACGACGCCGTGAGCTGTCGCCAGATGCGATGGTCAACCTGCAGCGTAGCCTTGTGGCGCAGATACTCCAGCGCGTAGAGCGAACCATACACATCGCCGTCGGTAGAATGTTTCTGATGGATGAACGCATAGCCCGCCTTTATGCGCGTTATGAAGAACTCAGGCAGCAGCTCCTGCAGATGCAGCGCAGCATCTACGGAGTAGCCCATATTGTCGAGCTTGCCGATGTTCATAGCCTGATACTTCTTGCTCTCAGCCGTAGGATACACCCAGTCGATGATGTCCGTACCCTTCGAGTAGAACCCGCTCAGCAGCGCCTCGAAGCCGTGCGTGCGGTAGCGTGTGCCCACCTTGAACGCCTCGTTCTTCTCCGGACGCAGCGCGATGTCGCCCTGCTGCACCGCATTGTTCGTATACAGGTCGGTGTACGTAGGCACGCGCAGCGCGCGGTTCCACGAAGCATACACCTTCCACTCGTCGTTCGGGCGGTAGCTCACGTCCACACCCGGGTAGAGGCGGAACTTGCCGTCGAGCGCCGTATTGCGGTTGGCAAGCAAGCCAGCCGACAGCGTGAATCCGCCCACGATGACGTTATGCTCAAGGAAGAGACTCGTATTGGTGCGCTCGCCGAGGCGGTTGTACTTGCGGTCGGTGCCGCTGATAGACACCCATTTGTCCTCCGGCTGCACATCGCCGTACGCCGTACTCAGGATATGCTCGCGGCGCACATCGACGCCAGCCGCCGTCTTGCCGAGCAGCCACGTAGCATGAGCGTTGAGCGAACCGCCGTAGGTGTCGAGACGATGATAGTTCTCGCCGGCAGCAGCGCCCTCCTTGCCCTTTATAAGCTGGTAGTGGTCTACATCCTTATGCCAGTAGACCATCGGCGTGAGCACGAAACGGTCGTCAGCCCACGGCTTTATCTCCGCCTGTGCCGACGCCAGGAAACGTCGAGTAGCCTCAAACTGATTATTATACTTCGCACTGTAGAACGTAGACGCACCGAAGTCCTGCGACGAGAATCCGCCCTGCCACTGCAGGTCTACGTAGCGCGACTCCCAACGGCCCATGTAGTAGGCACGACGGCGACGGAAGTCGCTGTTCTCCGTGCCTCCGTCGCTCTGCGTGTAGCCTCCGCTCAGCTTCTGGCGCACCGCACCCGTAGCAAGGTTCACGCTCGCGTCGCCGCCGAACGAACCGAACGATCCGCCCTCGGCAGCCACCGACACATTGCTCTCGGCATCCTGACGCGTAACGATGTTGATGGCGCCGCTGAACGCCGACGAACCGAACACGCGTGCCGAAGCACCCTCGAGAACCTCGATGCGCTCAATGTCGGAAAGCGAAACTGGAAAATCGGCAGCGTTGTGACCCGTCTGTGCACTCGAAATATTCATGCCATTCAATAGAATGGTAATCTGGTCGAACGTGCCGCCGTTGATGGAGATGTCCGTCTGTACACCAAAGCCCCCGCGCTGACGGACATCCACGCCCGGGACTAACTTCAAAATGTCGTTGACACTCGCTGCCTCCGCACGCTGAATGTCGTCGCGCGAAATGACAGCCACAATCTTTGCCGACTGCAATGCAGTGAGCGGAGCACGCGAACCCGTTACGAGCACCTCGTCGAGCTTCACCTCCTCGCGGCTCAGCGAGTCGAGAGCCAGAGCCGACGCTACCGGCTTGGTGCTGATGCCCTCTGCCTTGGCGTTGGTGAGCGTAGCCACACTGAGCGTGCAGATGAGCACCTCGCGACCCAAGCAGCTGAAAAGAGCATAGCTGCGGCGCGTGAAGTGCTTGAAATGCAAGGCTCCAGGGCGTGCGTTGAAATTGTTTTTGAACATAAAAAATATAAATTGTTAATGATGATAGGGGTGTTTTGAGCGTGCAAAATTAGTACAAAACGCGCAAACCGCAAAAACAAACGCCATGTTTTTGCTCCAGACACGCAATTTGATAGGCTGCGTCAAGAGCATTATACGGCTGCATCAAAAGTGTTTTATGGCTTCATCAAAAGTGTTATACTGCTGGCAGATGATTGGTTCGGGCTGGCAGATAGGCTGGTAGATATCGCGTCCAGCGGTTTATCTTCCAGCCCTTATTGCGCTTATCCTGTGTGCGTTACGGCGAAACTGGAAGATATGGCAGATTTTTTCACGTACTTGGTTTATATAACAAAAAACAAACTGCGGTTAGAATTAGCCTCACGGATCATTCTAATCGCAGTATGAAAAGAGTTATGCAAATAATATAAAAAGTACCATTTTTATGAGTGCCGGCGCAGCTTATGGGCGCTTGCGCACTGCACGTACATTGAGCAACGTTGTACGCTTTTCGAGAGATGCACCAGAATTAAGTATATACTTATACGCATTCTCATCATCCTCAGAAATGTCAGAAGCTGTAGAAGTCCAATAATTACCCTGCAACGGATATTCGTCGTCTACAAGCGTTGAGAATTCATCCTTAGCTGGCAGATACCATACTAAGTTTTCACTCTTAAGTATCGGGCGTTCTATCGTTTCACCTGCTGAAGTCTGAACTTCCTTATTGAACTTATTCTTCATAACAGCTGCTCTTACTGCAAACTCAGTAGGATTAAGCGGGAATGTCTGATTAGTCGTACCGCCCCAATTTTCGAGTCGCTTTATAAGTGCACTTACGTCACTGATACCATTGAAGTTGTACAACTCAGATGAGTTCTTTATACCATCTGTCGGACTCTTTGCCACATTAGGCGACGGAATCTTATTAAAGTCAATTGTAACTCTAAATGATGTCGACCAAGAATCTCTATCTACAGTGATGTATTTGCCATAGTCGTTAAACCACGTTAGGACTATCTCTACCCACCATTTCTTTAAAATCCAGCCAGGCACTGTGTAGACCATCTTCATATTGTCGCCCCACAGGAAGCCCCATTGGTATTTTTTACCCTCAATGCGCTCGCAACCCAAGCCATCGGCATTCCAACTCGGACTCAACTGTCTGATTGTGAATTTGGCTGGTGTAGCTGAGGGGAATCCCTTAGGACTCAACTCGAGTACAACATCTCGCTCTGCATTAGTGACATTTTCTTCAAGGAAAGCATATACAGTTATGTCACCGCTCTCAGTACCTTCAATGGTTTGTGTACCACGATCTTCCTCAATCCAATAGCCAACTTCCTCTAACTCGGTGAGATTTTTACGTAAGGTCACCTTTGGCGATGTTGACTTCAATTGCCAACCACCGGTCAAACCTGGGTCTACCTTTATCTTGATAGGATAGATCACATAGTGAGCATCCTGCACCTGCGGTTCTGATGTGAACTCAAGTTCATACTCAGGAGTGATAGAGAGGCGATAGGTGACGGTCTTGCCCATCGGCCATTCGGCGCCGTTCAGAGAAGCTGTGAGCAGGCGGTCGCGGCCGGAGATGTTATCGTGGAACATCACTTCGAGTTTGCTTTCAGCACCCAATGTCTGCGGCAGAAGCATGAATGTAGCGTCGTCGGCGTTGAGCTTAGTGCCTTCGGCTGTGGTGCTGCCTGTAGCCATGTTGGGCGAAACGGTGTAGCTGGTCGTTGCGTTGTTGAGTGTCCATGCGGATCTCAGCATGTCGTACGTTCCAGAGTTGCGCACGTTGGTAACGGTTACGCTCTTTATCGTGCCGGGCGCCATCGTTGCGCCGGTCTTCACGACAACGGCTGTGCAGAGATGCTTGAACTGCAGCGATACCGGAGCGCATACTCCGCCCGCAGGACTTGCGTTGTAGCCGGTAGCAGCCGCCACGAGGTCGCGCTGCTTTGAGAGGTCTGCCGGAACGGTGTACTTTATGGTTGTCTTGTTTACGTCTTCTGAAGGCTTGACAGGCGATTCGTCAAGCTCTGCATCTATAGGAGCCCATGCAAGGAAGCGGAGCGATCCGTTGTCGGGCCAGTAGTATATCGACGAAGAGGGTTGCCAAACGTCGCCCTGCTTGGCGGCTACCTCGTTCATGTAGTATCGTGGAGCAATGTTACCGTCAGACTTCTTCAACTGCGCTACGACGTTGAATTGGTCGTACATCGTGGTCTGCATGGAAGCACGTGTGGCATGCTTGGCAGCGGCTTTGCCTATTCCGTCGCTTACGACAGCACGCACGCAGAGGGTGTCGCTCGATTCTGACGAGCGTAGCACATAACGGCCGGTGGTTATCGCTTCGTTTGCGGCTGCGGCGCGTGTGCCGTTGCCAGAATCAGAAATACCGAAGCAGATATTGTCTGTTGTGCTGTAATCAGTGTGTTCGTACGGCACATCGCTGCTGCATGAAAAGAGTGTCACCGACAGGAGCACAGCAGCTATGCCTGCTGTCATGTTAAATATATTTATTCCTTTCATATTCGTTCGTATTAAATGGGTTAATTGGTTTTAAGAGAAAAGAGCGGGTGTAAGGGGAAACTGTGCGTTTCCCCCACACCTGATGTGTTAGATGTTCACAAATGTGTCTTTTCGACGCATCGTGTGTTAGTTGTTTTCTACGATTACATGTTCATATCGATTGCGTCGCCCCAAGCGTCCCACTCGTTAACAGTAGGTTCGAATACGATCGGGCAGAGTGCGCCTTCAGGATTAACGTTCTGTGATGTGAACTCAGCCTTGAACTGGTAGCTCTTGCCAGACTCCATCTGCATCGCTGTGAGGGGAACAGTGTGGTTGTAGGTGTCAACAACGCCGTTGTGTGCACGCTCTACTACGAATGTTACATTGTAAGCCTTAGTTGTCGGAATCATGTACTTGTGACCTGTTGTGCAAGATGCGTTCTGAGCGAATTCTGTTGTAGCAGCGTCGTCGAACTGAAGGGCTGCGTCGCCTGAAGCTGTCCATGCCAAACCTGCATTGGCAGCAATGAGCTGTACAGAGCCCTCTGTGCAAGCGTTTGTGATCTGCACGTCCTTAACGGTGAGCAAAGAGCCGTCGTCCATAGCGTTCACGAAGTTGAAGCGAACGCGTGAAAGCATGTGGTTGAATGTCAGATCGACAGCAGCCGGACATACATCGCCATCCCATGTCACGAGACCCTTGTTGTTGGTAGCCCAGAGAAGGTCTGTATCGCCTCTACCGTTGTTGAACTTAACCTTGCCGTAGTCCTGGTAGTCGGCAGGAGCCACTTCCATCTCGAATGCACCAGCCGGAGCCACAGCTACGAAGCTATACTGATAGCCCTTCTCCCAGTAAACCGGTGTGCCGTAAGACCAAGCGCCGCCAGCCTTGTTAACCTGTGTGCCAACGAACGGCTTGCCGATCTGGTTGTCCTTCTTCATAATACCCCAAACCTGGAAGTTAGTGAGGTTAGCGGTTGTCAAGTCTGTCGCACGTGTGCTGTTATTTACAAAGCTCTTGAACTGAATGCCGTTCTGATTCTTAGCTTTCTCTACAGTCTCGTCGTTGCTACATGAAGCAAACAACATACCTATTGCTGCCAAACCGATTAAAAATAGATTCTTCTTCATAATGATGTAGTTTAAATTAGTAAATAAAGTTATATGAAAAGTTTAGTTGTAAACCGTGTACAGTTTCTACTTGAGTTGCGTAGCGCTACTTGAGCGGCATGTCTACGTCCTCGAACTCGCCCCATCCGTCTACGTTTACGTCGAAGCCCGATCCGCCGTGCTTGCCGTCCTCGTCAGAGATCTCGATGCCCTTCACTACGATTACGCCGCCTTGCGGTTGCTTTGCAATCTGGTCGCTCACGTCGAAGTAGAAGTTCTTTATGATACCGTTCTTCAGTCGCACCTCGAGGTTGAGCGCGTGGCTGCGCGGTGCTCGTGTAGATGTGTAGTAGCCGTTAGGATAGTCGGGCACTCCGAACGATGTAACTATAGCCTGTGCTCCCCATTGCTGCAGCGTGCAGTCGTAAAGCAGCGTTGCTGCCTCGGCTGATGTCCTGCCGCTGTTGAGGTATACGGCTGACGCCATTCCGGAGAGTGCTCCGCGCACCAGTCCTACGTATTGCAGACCCTTGCTGAACTCGTAGCGAACGAGATACTTGAACACGAGCGGATGCATCGTAACCGGCATCACCGTCTCCTCCACCGTGCGCTCCGATGTGTACTCCTCGTTGAAGTTGCCGTAGAGCATGTCGGGCATTGCCACCGTAGGCTCCTTGGCGTCGGTCTGTTTCTGGAACGGATTGCCGAGGAACGAAGCTCGTGTGCGTGTTCGGGTTGTAGCCTTGGCTGCTGCGTACGAGTACATGTCGTCGAACACGATATATTCGGTGTCGTTGTTGTAGAACAGCAGCTGATGCTTGCCCGGTCGGAGACCTACTACGTCGCCCTGAGCCGGCATGTTGATCATGTCGCTCGGTCCGAGAGCCGGGAAGTCGTGCATTCGGAGACCGGCGGGTATGAGCGGTCTGAGGTCGTCGTATTGCATACCATAGGTGTCGACCCATGCAGAGAAGTTCTTCCAGTCGGTGCTTCCGTCGCTGCGTATCTCCCACTCCTGCTGATATGTTGCCTCTACACGGAACTTGTACTTAGGAGAATGAGAGTCGTGGTCGAAACACAAATCCTTGTGCTCGCAAGATGACAATGCTGTCATGGCAACCAGAGCAAACGCCGTTGCGATTCTCGTAACATTGCGTTTAAATATGACCTTAATCATTTGTCGCCTCCTTTCTTCTTATTGTTGTAGTTTCCATGTCCCAAGAGCCATACGAGCGACACCTCAGCCTTTGTAGGGCCTATCCAGTGGCGGTTCTTCGTGGCTTTCCACACGTAGTGTCCGTCCAGCGGCTCGTACTCATAGTAGCGTCCGCCCATGTATCCTGCCACAACACTGAAGTCGATGTTCAGGCGCTTTGCTATCGGCAGCGAGTAGCCGTATTCGGCTCCTACTGCGTAGCTTGTGCGGTCCCAAAGTGTTCCGCCGGGTATGCCTGCCATGTATCCCTTTCCGCCGAGCTCGAAGTCGTAGGTGAACGCCTGTGCGTTGATGCCGAGGTGGTGTCCCTGCAACGGCTTCACCTTCGATGCCTTGCCGAACCACTTGCGCAGCGAGATGCCTCCGCCGTAGATGCGCCAGTAGTTGTGGTGATGGTTGTTGTTCCACCATGCGTACATCCAGTCGGCTGCTATCGACCAGCGCTTTCCGAGCGAGAACTCCATACCTATGTTCGGTACGCCGAGCGCGTCGTAGAGCATGTTGGTCTTGATGGCGAGGTAGGCGTTTCGGCGCTCAGGCTCAAGTGCGGGCTCCTCTACTTGCGGCTCCTGTGTTACTGGCTCTTCCGGAACAATCACTTCTGCCTTTTGGTTGTCTACCACGGTTGGCTTCTGCTCGATGTAGACAGATATGAGGCTGGCGTTGCGCACTGCGGGGAAGAACTCGCGCAGCATGTAGTTCCATGTGCGTCCGTAGTTGAGGTCCATGAGGCGCTTCTTGCGGCTGTCTACCAGTACTCCCTTCGAGTTGTATGTGAACTCTTCGGTCTCGCGTATCTGGTGCAGCACCTCGTCTCTGTACGGCATGTCCGACTTCTCTACGAAGTAAGCCAGCTTCTGCCACATCTCCGAGCACTCGCACTTCGACACTATTGCGTCGGGCAGCTGCACTCGCTCGCGAACGTAGCGCTCCATGTTGGCGCAGCGTCTTTCGGTAAGGCGCTGGTTGAGAAGAGGTCCACCTTCGGGCGATGCCGAGCCGCAGAATTTCACACTGGTCAGCTTCAAGGTGCTGTCTTTCTGCACGTCAGTAAGGAACTTGACTATTTCTGCGAGACTTGCTGCGTTGTCACCGAAGTTAGGATTGAGCACGCTTGATGCCACCGGGAATCTTACGCAGACTTCCTTTGTATATGTCTGGGCTGACATATCGTTGCCGCAGAACAGTATTAATAGTGCAAATACAAGTCGTTTCATAAGCAACTCCTTTTTGTTGTTTAGTTTATATATGTTGGAATGTCTATCGGTTGGTTTGGAAAGACTACTCCTTTTTAGTTATTCAGTTTGTAAAGTTTTGCTCGGTTGGTGCACCGCTTGCTCGGTTGGTGCACTTGAGACAAGTGCACCCCCTTCCCCTGAGTAGGCGGTTTCGAAAGAAGAAGCTGTTTCTCCTTCGGTTTCGAGAGAATACTATTTCTCCATACGAGTGAAGAGAAGGCTCGTTCTCCATGCAGTTGCGTGAAGAGACAATTTCTCCGTCATGTGCCAGTAACTCCTTTTGAGGTTTGGTTTTTGATTTTGGGTTTTGTGTGGAAGGCTATCTGTAGCGAAAGCCGCTCCGATTTCGTTTTTTTATTTTCGTCAGTTTGCGTCGTTGATTGCGTCAGTTAGAAATTTATCGTTTTCGTCAGTTTGCATCATCTTGGTTTCTCTTTTCGTCTGTTTGCGTCGTCGTCTTTTCTGTGTCGTCTGTTTGCGTCAATAGCAAATGCAGTTTGTATGTGTGATAAACCTCTTCTTTTGAGAAGAATTAGTTTTCCAATTGCGAATTTAGAGAATGTTTTTATAACTTCCAAACATTTCTCAAGAAAACTTTACGTATTTAACGTTATTCAACATATTTCATAATTAAACACAAAATACGTTATAAGTAAAAAAAACGCATAAGAAACTAACACTTTGACCTACATTATGTAATTAAAATCAGCCATTTTACTTTCACACACTATTTTCTGCTTTTATTACATACCGTTTAGTGTCAATATGTCAAAAATAGACTACAATTTGTAAGCAGCATAGACTATGTAGTTTCCGTCGCCACGCAACGTGACGCTCTCGCCAAGCGCCTCGTTGAGCGTACCCTGCCAAAGTGCGGAGAAGGCGTAGGGCTGCCAGCGCAGTCCGTCGCCATCGATCTGCGTGCATGAGAGATTGAAGATGCTTATCTGCTGTCCGGCGAAGGTTCTTATCGCGGTTTCGCCAGCAGCTGGGATGAACACACCGTAGTCGGTGAGCATCAGGGCGTCTACATGCAGCTCGCGGCGGTAGAAGTCGAGCAGCGAGATGTTGCCCAGCGTGTGGTCCTCGCGCTTGCCCGTTGCTCCGACGTAGGCAATGCGGCGGCAACCGCGCTCCGTACAGAACCGCGTAGCCTTCGTGAGGTCGTTGTAGTCCTGCTCCTCCACCTTATATATAATGTCTGCATGCGCCGCACGAAACTCCGCCGACATCGAGTCGCAGTCGCCCACTATAGCCGTCGGCTTGTAGCCACGGCGTACGAGTTCCTCGCCTGCCGAATCGCATGCTACAAGTATCCGTGCACGCTCCATCACGGCAAGCGGAACAGGATGCGTAGGGAAGTCGCCGCCGGCTACTATCACAGCGTCGAAGGCGTCGGGATGCAGCGACGCAAAACTTTTGGAAATGTGTGGTTGGTTGCACATAGTTATTATGTTTTTAACTAACAGTAGTTGTTCGTCAACTGTATACTTTGTTTTTGAGCTGGCAAAAGTACGCAATAAAAAGCACTTTTTATTGCTTTTTTCTTTATATTTGCAGCACCAAATCAAACTATTCATCTATTATTCTATTATGGCTGAAGATCCGAACACTCTACACGTACTGAATCAGCAGCGCAACTGGGACACGCTCTACTTCTACCAGAAGTCGGATGTGGTGTATCAGCTGGCGTTCGCTTTCTGCGACCGCTTCATTCATTTATACAAAGACCGAACGCGCGACCAGGTGATTCAGGCGGCACGCTCCTGCAAGCAGAACATCGTCGAGGGTTTGGCTGACGGTGTGGCATCGACGGAGATGCAGCTGAAGCTGCTCAACGTGGCACGCGCCTCGCTGAAGGAGTTGCGCGAAGACTTCGAGGACTATATCAAGTCGCGCCACCTGCAGTTCTACGTTGCCGGCGACCAGCGCTACACCGATATGCTCGACTACTGCCGCCACCACAACCGCCTGCCCGACTACGCTCCGTTCTTCCAGCAATGGAGCGACGAACAGATGTGCAACTACGCCATCACGCTCTGCCATTTCATCGACAAGATGATGATGTCGTTTCTGAAGAAACTTGAGCAGGAGTTCATCACCGAGGGCGGTATAAGGGAGCGCATGCACCGCGCCCGCACCGCCTACCGACAGCAGCAGGACGCACGCCTGAAGCAGCTGGAGGAGGAGCTGCCACGCCTGAAGCAGGCTCTTGCCGAAGCGCAGGCGGAGGCTGCGAAATGGAAGGCAGCTTTCGAGGATATAAAGCAAAGAGCGCTGAAGGCGTATTATAGGCAGGAGGCAGAGATAAAGAGGCTGAAGGAAAAGCTAGACAGCCTGGAAGGAAGCAAGGAACTTTAGAGAGACAAGGAGAGCCGGGAGAGCTAGGTTTCCTAGGAGAGCTATGTTAGCTAGGAGCTCTAGGTTTCCTAGAAAGCCTAAAAAGCCTAGAAACCCTAGAGAGCCTAGAAACCCCAGAAAGCCCCCAGCCATCTAAAACAAAAAAGATGCCCTAGGTTTCCCTAAAGCATCCAGATGAGTTATGCCTTTTTCGCAAGGCCATTCCACTTTCTGTATCCCATGACCGCTATCACGACATACAGGCCGTACAGCCCTGCCTTGAACGGTATGCCTTTCACCACATACAGATAGCAGCAGACCACGTCTACGGCTATCCAGAACAGCCACTGCTCTACGTACTTGCGCGCCAAAGCCCACAAGCCGACAAAGCTAAGAGCGTTGGTGAACGCGTCGAGCAAGGGCACGGTGCTGTTGGTGTAAGCCACGAGAACATAATAGGTAGCAGCCCATGCGAGAAGGAAGAAGCCGAGCGTGCGCAGGATAAGGCGGCGCGGGAAGAACGTTATCGGAAGCTCTTCGGAAGAACCGCCTGCAGCATCTACTGCTTTATCTGAGCCTGCAACATCTACTGCTTTATCTGAGCCATCGGCGTCAAGAGCTTTATCTGAGCCATCGGCTTCAAGAGCTTTATCTGAGCCTGCTGCCCCCGAAGCCTTGCGCTTCAGCATCCGCTTCCATTTGGCTCCGAACTTCCACACGGCGTAGCCGTATATCGCAGCCAGCGTGTAGTAGACAGCCATGCCAGCGTCGCCGTAGAGTCCGTGGCTCCAGTAGAGGTAGATGTCCATGGCGGGCATCACGATGCCCACAACCCAAAGCGCTATGCTCGCACGATATTCGAGGACGAGATAGATTAGCCCGAGTATTGTCGTTACAATGTCGAGCCAATGGTTTAAGAAAAATTCTTCCATTCAAAAACTAATGCATTTCTTTAGCTATAGTCGTCGGACGGCGGACGCAACCCGATCAGACGGCGGACGCAACCCGATTGGACGGCGGACGCAACCCGATCGGACGGCGGACGCGATCCGACGACTTATAGCCTACTTTTTATCTACACACCGCGAAGGTGTATCCGCTTAGAACTTCAGCGTTACGGTTCCGAGGCAGTTGAAGCCTGCCATCGGGATGTAAGCCACGGTAGAGTTGCGCTTGTTGTTGTTATACCAGTCGTAGTAGACGTAGCCAGACGCAGCGTAGTGGCGGTCGAAGATATTGTTGAAGTCGGCACCAAGCACCACCTGCTTCAAGCCGAGCACACGCTTAGCGAAGTTGAACGTGTACGAAGCGTTGACGTTGGTCTGCGAGTAGCAAGGCAGCGAGCGCTCAGAGCTCTCGGTGTTGTCGAGATACTGCTTGCTGACGAAGTTGGTGTGCCATGTAGCGCGGAAGCCAGCGAAGTGAACGTCGACGAAGCCGTTGAGGATAGCCGATGGCGAGAATGCTATGGTAGAGCTCTTGTATGTGTTCCATACAGCAGGACCGTCCCAGCTTTCCACACACTCCTTGAAGTTCTTCAGACGGTTGCGGCTCAGAGCGGCGTTGCCCTCAAGAGAGAGCCAAGACAGCGGGCTCCAGCCTGCAGACACCTCAGCACCGAGACGGTAAGAGTCCTTGATGTTGCGTGTGAGCGACTCGCCGATGTCGCTCTTCTCGCCGGTCATTACGAACTGGTTGACGTACTTCATGTAGTAGAAGTTGACACCTGCGAAACAGTTCTCGCCCTGATACTGATAGCCCCACTCCAAGTCGAGCAGACGCTCCGGCGACGGATTGCCGTAGCCGATGTTGTCGGTGAAGTTGTTGCGCTCGGGCTCGCGGTTGGCGTAAGCGATAGAAGCGTAAGCCTTGTGTCCGTTGGCGTCGTAGCTGATGCCAGCCTTCGGGTTCACGAAGAAGTAGTTCTCGTTGATGTCGATGCTCTGGTTCTTGTAGTTGCCGTCGGCGCCCTGCTCGAAGTGGTCGTTGAGTCCGTCGGTGTTATAGTTGACGTAGCGCATCTGCATGTCGAGGAACCAGTTCCAGCCGTTGCCGAACTTGCGGTTAGCCTTGAAGAACCAGCTCCAGTCGTTCTTGTTGGCGTCCGAGTCGTAGTACTTGTATCTGCCGTCGGTGAAGTATTTCTTCTCAAGAGCCTCGTCAGCGATGTACGTCACCTTGCCCCAGTGGTTGCAACGGAAGAGCTGCATGCTGAAGCCGCCCATTACGTCCCACAGAGCGTCCTTGTAGTTGACGTTGTAGAGAGCGCCGTAGTTGTTCTGCGTAAGGCCCTTCTTGCGTATAGCGTCCGACTTTACGGGCTTCAGCTCGCCATTCTTCTCGTACATCTCGTTGATGCCGAACTTAGAAGCCAGCTTTGTGTCCTTCTTGAACTCGGTGTAGTAGCCGTAGCCGTATGTGTAGTGAGCCGTTACGGAGTGGCTCCAGCGCATGTCGGCAGGCTGCCAGGTGAAGTTAAGGATGTTGTGGCTCTGCTCGAAGTTGTCGGTAGTCTGCTTCCAGTACGATCCGTCGCGCATCTTGTAGCGTTCTGTGGTGAGCGGCTTTGTAGGATCGGCAGCCCAATTGTCGTCCATCGGTATTACAAGTTCCTCGTAGAGCGAGTTGAACTTGCCCAGTCCGTGCTTCCACATATCCTTATAGCTGTTGATGCCCCACGCCTTGAGGTCGGTATCGCCGTCGTAGTTGCACGCCGCAACGCCGTTCCACGCCTGACCCGTGTGCTCGAAGTTGCCGATGTTCTTATACGACAGCTTGAAGCGGTCGCCGAGCCAAGTCAGTCCGCCGTAGTAAGAGCCAGAGCGTCCGCCTGTGCCGTGGATGTATCCATCGGTGTTGGTCTCGTGATAAGCGCCGTCGATGATGAAGTGGTCGGCAAGCAGACCTGTAGAGAAGTTGCCTCCGACGCGATATGTGTTGAACGAGCCGTAAGAACCCGTCACCTCTACGGTAGGCTTAAGCGACGGAGCGGCTGTAGCGAGCGACACCGAACCGCCGAAGGCTCCGTCGCCGTTGGTAGACGCGCCAATGCCACGCTGTATCTGCGCGCTGCCCATAAGAGCTGCGTAGCTGTTCATGTTAGCCCAGAACACGCACTGGTCTTCGGGCGAGTTGAGAGGCACACCGTCTACCGTGACGTTGATGCGGCTGTCGGCAGCGCCACGCATACGCATATAGACGGTGCCGGTGCCAACGCCGTTCTCGCTCCAAGCGAGCACACCCGGTGTGCGGGCGAAGAGCCAAGGCAGCTCCTTGCCTGAAGAGGCAAAGCGCTCGAGCTCGGTCTTCTTGATGTTCTCTACTGCAAACGGTGAACTCTTCGGGGCTCTCACAGCCTTCACTACCACCTCGTTGAGGTTGTTCACACTGGTAGTGTCGAGCTTGGTCTGCTCGCCGGCGGCTTGCGAAGGGCAAGCACACGCTGCAGCCAAGGCTACTCCAATGAATTTCTTCATCTTTTAATTGTTTTAGTTATCCCTGAAAACCAAAGGATTAAAATAACACAAAAAGGGGACTTTTCATGTATGTACCTTATCGCTACGCCGGTATTATCCGGATCAGCTTTGAGGGTATGCTCTCAGACGGAAATATTCCGCCACCCCTTTGTCTACACTTTGTAGACTGGGTGCAAAGTTAACTATTTTTTGCATATCCAAACAATCCGTTTATATAATAAACCCTAAAAAATGGGCGCAGCAGTCGAAATATGAAAATTTTGTAGTAAGTTTGCATGTAATAAAGACCAGTCTGCAGCGACTGACGTGTCTTTACCACTAAAACATTATATATAATAAAGGACAAATGGGGCGTTTGAAACTCATTCTGGCTCTAATAAGCCACTATAAATATGCCATCACTATAATCATCGGTATTCTTACCGTAGGTTTCGTCGACGAAAACAGCTTTCTTCACCGCTTCCAGCTCGAAATGCAGATAAACGACCTGGAGGAGGAGATAGACAAGTACAACGCGCAGAACGAAAGCGACCTGAAAAAGCTTAAGGATATGCGAAAAGGTACGCAGGAGTTCCAGAAGATTGCTCGCGAACGCTACTTCATGAAAGCCGACGACGAGGATATCTATGTGCTCAGCGACGACCCAAAGCCCGAACAAGCTAAAGAAGAACAATAATGAAACAACTAAATACACTACAAAGCGCGCTCTTCCTCACGGGAGGCATACTGATGGTCATCGGAGCCGGATGCTTCGTGTTAATGTTCGCACAGCAGATTGTCTGCTGGATATACCTGCTGGGCGCACTGCTCTTCGCAGCAATGCAGGTGAACCAGGCGTACGAAGGACAGAACCCCACCATCAAGCGACTGAAGAAGATAATGACCTTCGCCGACATCTTCTTCGTATTGGCAGGTCTGCTCATGGTAGACAGCGCAAACATGTGGCTCAGAGACTCGTTCTCCAACCCCGTGACATATTTCAACCTCATTTACAACAAGTGGGTGATGCTGCTGCTCGCAGCCGCCATCCTCGAGATGTACTCTATGCACCGCATCGCGTCGGAACTGAAGAAGGAGGAAGCGAAGGAAGACGCCGAAGAGAAGCAGGAAGAGGCTTCCACTACAGACAAAGAATAAAAGAAGACAACAAGAAACCAACATTTTTTTTAAACCAAAGATGATGAAGAAGCTACTCTACGCTTTACTCGGTATAATAACACTGGCATCGTGCACCAGCTCGTACAACATTCAGGGATCGTCGAACGTGTCTACGCTCGACGGACGCATGCTCTACCTGAAGGTGCTTAGCAACAACGACTTCAAGAAGATCGACTCGTGCGACGTGGTACACGGCCAGTTCCAGTTCTGCGGAACGTTCGACACGGTGCGTCTCGCCAATATCTTCATGGACGACGAGAGCATACTGCCGCTCGTGATAGAAAGTGGCGACATCACCATCAAGCTCGACAACACTCAGCAGATCGTTAGCGGCACTCCGCTCAACGACGAGCTGTTCAAGTTCTTCAACAAGTACAACCAACTGAAGAACCAGGAGGCCGAACTGCTGCACACGCACGACCGCGCCATAATGGACGGAAGCGACATGGACGCCGTGACACGCAAACTCAACGACGAGGCGATGCGACTCACCGCCGAAGAGGACAAGCTCGTCACAACGTTCGTCACCGATAACTTCGACAACGTGCTCGGACCGGGCGTGTTCTTCATGATGACTATCGGCTACCGCTACCCCGAACTCACACCGTGGATAGAGGACATCATGAGCAAGGCTACAGACAAGTTCAAGAACGACCCGTACGTGAAGGACTTCTACCAAAAGGCTCTGGAGAACCAGGCTATCATGAACGGCATGAAGGACATGAACACAGCGCCTGCCGGCGCAGCACCCGCCCAGCCGATGCCCGACGGACCGACGCCTAACCAACTGGCGCAGCCTGCTGCTGCCGAGTAACGGCGCTAAACACGATAAATAACTATCATCCAAGAAATATGAAGACATTAGTATTTGGTGGTAAGCTGGTCAACGAGGGAGCTACTCGCGTAGCATCCGTCGTTGTCGACGGCGACACCATTACAGACATTATAGAAGGTACAGAAACACCTCGTGGCGACTACGACAATATCGTGGATGCCACGGGGTGTTTTGTTATGCCTGGAGTTATCGACTGCCACGTCCACTTCCGCGACCCAGGTCTCACAGAGAAGGCGGACATGGAGACAGAAAGCCGCGCTGCGGCTTACGGCGGAGTGACAACCTACTTCGACATGCCGAACACGAAGCCGCAGACCACGACACTCGAGGCGCTCGACGCAAAGATGAACGACGCCCGAAGTAAGTCGCACGTCAACTACGGCTTCTTCATCGGAGCCACCAACGACAACATCGACTGCGTGACTGCCATCGACCCGCACCTCGTGCCCGGCATCAAGCTGTTCATGGGTTCGTCTACGGGCAATATGCTCGTAGACCGTCAGGATGTGCTGCACGAGCTGTTCGAGAAGACGAAACTGCCTATCATGGCTCACTGCGAGGACACCGACATCATCAACCGCAACATGAAGCGCGCGCAGGAGCTGTATGGCGACGACCCTGCCGTAGAACATCATCCGGAGATTCGCTCGGAGGAAGCCTGCTACGAGTCGACAAAGCGCGCCGTAGCCCTGGCAGAAGAAACCGGCGCCCGTCTGCATGTGGCACATCTCACCACGGAGCGCGAGCTGCAGCTGTTCGGCACTTCGCCACGCATCACGGCTGAAGCTGTGATAGCCCACCTCGTGTTCACACAGGACGACTATGCGCGTCTCGGAACTCGCATCAAGTGCAATCCTGCTATCAAGACTGCAACCGACCGCGACGCTCTACGCCACGCTCTCACCGACGGACGCATAACGACCATCGGCACCGACCACGCGCCGCATCTGCTTAAGGACAAGGAGGGCGGCTGCGCACGCGCCGCTTCGGGTATGCCTATGGTGCAGTTCTCGCTCGTAACGATGCTCGAACTCGTAGACGAAGGCGTGCTCAGCATGGAGCGTCTCGTGGAGCTAATGGCGCACAACCCCGCAAAGCTCTTCGAGGTATCGAAGCGAGGCTTTGTGCGTAAGGGCTACAAGGCAGACCTCGTGATTGTAAGACCCGACGCTCCGTGGACCGTTACTAAGGAGACTATACAGAGCAAGTGCGGATGGAGCCCGATGGAGGGTCACACCTACCAGTGGCAGGTGCGCACTACGATGTGCAACGGACACATTATATATAATAACTGGGCATTCGACTCGACGAGTCGCGGTGAGGCAGTACGCTTCAGAGAGTAGGCTCAAGCAGGGTTTATACAAATAGAAAAACAATTCAGGTAACTAACGATGTTGAAATACACCGACTACAACATCTCTACGCTGCGCCCGTACATCAACTGGATATACTTCTTCTTCGCCTGGGGACTGTCGGGCAAGCCGCAGGAGGCGAAGGACAAGATGCGGGCGGAGGCAGAACAGATGCTCGACCGCTTGGGGAAGCGCTACAGAACGCACGCTGCTTTCGGGTTGTTCGACGCCAACAGCGACGGCGACGATATCCTTATCGGCGATGTGCGCATGCCTATGCTGCGCCAACAGCATCCTACTCGGGAGGGCGACCCGAACCTTTCGCTCGCCGACTTCATACGCCCGCTGTCTTCGGGCGTGAAAGACCACATCGGAGTGTTCGCTACAACGGTCGACTTGGCGTTGGAGCACGACTTTCTTGCCGACGACTACCAGCGTATGCTGGCGCAGACACTCGCCGACCGACTCGCTGAAGCCACGGCTGAGGTGTTTCACATGGAGGTGAGACGGTCGATTTGGGGATATGCTCCCGACGAGAATCTGTCGGTAGCCGAACTCTTGCGCGAGGACTTCCAAGGCATTCGTCCGGCTGTGGGCTATCCGTCGATGCCCGACACAAGCGTCAACTTCATCATCGACCGGCTTATCGACCTCAAGCAGATTGGCATCCGGCTCACAGAGAGTGGTGCCATGAAGCCTCATGCGTCGGTTTCGGGACTGATGTTCGCACACCCGAAGGCGCACTACTTCGAGCTTGGACGCATCGGCGAAGACCAGCTGCGCGATTATGCCCGACGACGCGGACTGCCGGTTGAACTGATTCGCCGGTTCTTGAAGTAGAATGCAGGACAACGGTTCGGTCCGAACTATTATAAATTCAATAGAAACGTTTGCGGGTTCAATAGTAACGAAGCAATCGAAAGTAAAGTTTAAAACAATGATAGCAAGAATATCAATACTCATACTGCTGCTCACGCTGCTGCCCGATCTGTACATCTACATGCGCTATCTGCGCCAACGCAGAGACATAACGCTGTGGATGCACCTGTTGTGGTGGGTGCCGGGAGCCGCTATGCTTGCATGCACAGCTGCCTACTCTATGATGCGCAACTTCGCACCGAATAACCTCACGTTCTTCAACGTGTATCTGTTCATGATAGGTCTGCTCATCGTGCCGAAGGTGATTTTCACTCTGGCTTCGCTTGCAGGCATGGCTGTGAAGCGACTGCTGAAGCAGCGCAAGAACTGGGGCAACCACACAGGATTGGTGCTTGTGCTCGGATGGTTATACGTGTTGTTCATGGGAACGATGGTAGGACCCGACCAGCTGCACGTGAAGCGCGTCACACTCGAGTTCGACAACCTGCCGCAAGCCTTCGACGGCTACCGCATAGTGCAGATCTCGGACATGCACCTCGGCTCGATGAAGCAGGAGTTCGCACGGCGCATAGTGGCGCAGGTGAACGAACTGCATCCCGACGCGCTGCTCTTCACGGGCGACTTGCTCAACATGCGTCCGCAGGAGGCTGTGAGCTTCACGGCCACGCTGATACATCTGCATCCTGTCGACGGCATCTTCTCGGTTCTCGGCAACCACGACTACGCCGACTACGTGAAGACAGCCACCGCAGAGCAGAGAAGTGAAATGGAACGTCTGACGCGCTCGCTGGAAGGTTCGATGAACTGGGACTTGCTGCTCAACGAACGCCGCATACTGCGCCGCGGAGCCGACTCTATAGTGATAGCAGGAACTGAGAACGACGGACGCCCGCCGTTCCCGGCGAAGGCCGACTACCGCAAGGCGCTGCACGGCATATCGCCCGAGTCGTTCGTGATAATGATGCAGCACGACCCGTCGGCTTGGCGCCGACACATTCTGCCGCAAACCAAAGCGCAACTGACGCTGAGCGGACACACGCACGGCGGACAACTCTCGTTGTTCGGCTGGCGACCGACAAGCGTCGTGAACACAGAAGATGCCGGACTCTACAAAGAGGGCAACCGCTATCTGTATGTGTCTACAGGCGTTGGCGCCTTCATACCATTCCGCTTCCACATGAAGCCGGAGGTTGTGGAAATCACGTTAAAAGTTAAATAAAGCCCCTCCCAACCCTCCCCATCGGGGAGGGCTTAGCAAGGCCAAGAAGGCTTAGAGAGGTTTTATAAAAAGGCTTAGAAAGGCCCAAGAAGGCTTAGTTCGGCTTATAAAATAGAATAAAAAAACAAGTTATGAAATATCTGTATCGTACATACCAACTCCTGATAGCTCTCCCCTTGATAGCTATCTATACCGTCATAACAAGTCTGATAGTGATAATAGGTTGCTCATTGGGCAACGGCCACTTCTGGGGCTACTATCCTGGCAAGTGGTGGGCGCAGTTCATCATACGCATACTCATGTTGCCGGTGAAGGTTGAAGGACGCGAGAATCTTGTGAAAGGACAATCGTACGTGTTCGTCGCCAACCACCAGGGAGCGTTCGACATCTTCCTCATCTACGGCTTCCTGTGCCGCAACTTCAAGTGGATGATGAAGCGCCAGCTACGCCAGATGCCGTTCGTAGGCAAAGCGTGCGAGGCTGCTCACCACATCTTCGTAGACAAGCGCGGCGCAAGCAAGATACGCGCTACATACGACAGCGCACGACAGACGCTGCAGGGCGGCATGTCGCTCGTTGTTTTCCCCGAGGGAGCGCGCACGTTCACCGGACACATGGGCGTATTCAAGCGTGGCGCATTCATGCTCGCCGACGACATCGAACTGCCCGTAGTTCCGCTCACCATCAACGGCTCGTTCGACGTCATGCCTCGTACACGCGACATGAAGTGGGTGATCTGGCATCCGCTGCGCCTCACTATCCACAAGCCGATACAGCCTATTGGCAAGGGTGCAGACAACATCAAGTATCTTGAAGAGGAGAGCTACAAGGTGGTTATGAGCGGACTTGAGGAGAAATATCAGGGTTTTGTAGAGAATCCCGACCAGTAACACGCATAAAAACACGTTTTTTAACGCAACAAGCGCACTTGTGTCGAATACATTTCGTACATTTGCATTTTAGTTGACCAGTTGACAAGTAAACGAGTTACAAGTAGACGAGTTACGAGTTGACAATGTAAAACCATTTCAACAGCAAGACTATGAACAAAAGCGACAGTATCGTAATCATACCGACATATAACGAGAAGGAGAACATCGAGAAGATAATACGCGCGGTGTTCGCACTTGAGAAATGTTTCCACATTCTCGTAATCGACGACGGCAGTCCCGACGGCACCGCAGCCATCGTGAAGCGCCTCATCAGCGACGAGTTCGCCGACCGCCTCTTCATCCTCGAGCGCAGCGGCAAGCTGGGCCTCGGCACAGCCTACATCACAGGCTTCAAGTGGGCGCTTGAGCACGGCTACGACTACATCTTCGAGATGGACGCCGACTTCTCTCACGACCCCAACGACCTGCCGCGCCTCTACAGCGCCTGCCACGACGAGGGCTACGACGTGGCTATCGGTTCGCGCTACGTGAGCGGCGTGAACGTTGTCAACTGGCCTATCGGTCGCGTGCTTATGAGCTACTTCGCTTCGAAGTACGTGCGTATGGTTACGGGCTTTAAGGTGCACGACACCACAGCCGGCTTCAAGTGCTACCGCCGCTGCGTGCTCTCGTCTATCGACCTCGACAAGATTCGTTTCAAGGGCTACGGTTTCCAGATAGAGATGAAGTTCACTGCCTACAAGATGGGCTACAAGATAAAGGAGGTGCCGGTAATCTTCGTCAACCGTCGCGAGGGCGTGAGCAAGATGAGCGGCGGCATCTTCGGCGAAGCGTTCTTCGGCGTGATGCGACTCAGATGGGACGGCTGGTTCAGAAAGTATCCTGAGGCGAAACACTAAACCACCCACCCTATTCCTATGGAAATAAGAGAAATCAGTAATGTATATACAGCCCTGCCTCAGTGCGGGGCTTTTTTGAAAGCAATCAGCGACGAGTCGGTGAGGCATGTATTCCTTAGTGGACTACTTGCCTCATCGGCTTCTGTGTTTTTCTCAGCCGTAGCCGAACGAGTTAACGGGAAGAAAAACGCAAAGCCCAAAACTCAAAATTGCGACGCTCCGTCGCAACAATTCAAAACTCAAAACTCAAAACTCAAAACTCTTACCGCCATTTTCGTTCTGCAAGACAATGAGGAGGCAGGCTACTTCTACCACGACCTCACGCAGATACTCGGCACCGACAACGTGCTGTTCTTCCCATCGTCGTACCGTCGTGCGGTGAAGTACGGACAGCGCGACGCCGCCAACGAGATATTGCGCACCGAGACGCTGAGCCGACTCTCTGCACAGACAGCCGGCGACGCCTTGTATGTCGTCACCTGTCCCGAGGCGCTCAGCGAACTTGTGGTGTCGAAGCGCCGCCTCGACGAGCGCACCATCAACATTGCCGTGGGCGACATCGTCGACTTTGCCGACCTTGGACGCAAGATGCGCGAGCTCGGCTTCAAGGAGGTCGACTATGTCTACGAGCCTGGGCAGTTCGCCATGCGCGGAAGCATCATCGACGTCTACTCTTACTCGTCGGAGCTGCCGTTCCGCATCGACTTCTTCGGCGACGAGGTAGACACCATACGCACGTTCGAGGTGGCAGACCAGCTCTCGAAGGACGCGAAACAGCAGGTGCGCATCGTGCCCGAACTGGCGCAACTCACAGAAGAAAAGCAACCGTTCACGTCGCTTCTGCCCGAAGACGCTCTGCTCGTGATGAAAGACCGTCTCTACCTTTGTTCTACCATCGAGAAGGTATACAACGACGGCTTCTCGCAGCAGGCCATGACCGAGCGCTTGGAGGGAGCGACGGAGGTAGAGCAACAGCAGATAATGCGCGACATGCGCAAGGAGAACAACCTCGTGTCGCCGTCTAAATTCCGCGAGGAGATATGCCGCTTCCGCCTCGTCGAGTTCGGTGCACAGCCTACGGTCACGCCGCAGGTGTCTATCGAGTTTCACATCTCGCCGCAGCCGCTTTTCCACAAGAACTTCAGTCTGCTCACTCAGACGCTCGACGACTATCTCTTGCAGGGCTACCGGCTCTACATCCTCGCCGACTCGGCGAAGCAGACGCAGCGCCTGCGCGATATTTTCGACAGTGAGGAGTTGCAGCAGATGCGCAGAAACAGGGAGCACTCTTTATCTGCAACTCTCAACTCTCAATATGCAAATCATAACTCTCAACTCCCAACTCTCAACTCTCAACTGAGCAACTCTCAACTGAGCAACTCCTCATCGGCGGAGCCGACAACTCAAAACTCAAAATTCAAAACTCAAAACTCGAATCTCCCCTTCACCCCCGTCAACCGCACTCTGCACGAAGGTTTCGCCGACAACGATCTGCGTCTGTGCTTCTTCACCGACCATCAGATATTCGACCGCTTCCACAAGTACAACCTTAAGTCGGACGCAGCCCGCACGGGCAAGATGGCGCTCACGATGAAGGAGTTGCAGGAGATGGAACCCGGCGACTTCATCGTGCACGTCGACTTCGGCATCGGCAAGTTCGGCGGCTTGGTGCGTGTGCCTGTGGGCGACTCCTATCAGGAGATGATACGCCTCTACTATCAGCGCGGCGACATCGTCGATGTGTCTATCCACTCGCTCTACAAGATATCGAAGTATCGCCGCAGCGACACTGGCGAACCGCCCCGACTCAGCACGCTCGGCACCGGCGCATGGGAGAAACTGAAGGAGCGCACGAAGAAACGCATCAAGGACATTGCGCGCGACCTCATAAAGCTATACGCCAAGCGGCGCCACGAGAAAGGCTTCGCCTATTCAGCCGACTCGTACCTGCAGAACGAGCTTGAGGCGTCGTTCCTCTACGAGGACACGCCCGACCAGCAGCGCGCCACGCACGACGTGAAAGCCGACATGGAGTCTGCCCGACCGATGGACCGTCTTGTGTGTGGCGACGTGGGGTTCGGCAAGACCGAAGTGGCGATACGTGCGGCGTTCAAGGCGGCGTGCGACTCGAAGCAGGTGGCGGTGCTCGTGCCTACAACGGTGCTCGCCTTCCAGCACTACAAGACATTCTCAGAGCGTCTGAAGAACATGCCGGTGCGTGTCGACTATCTCTCGCGTGCCCGCACGGCTAAGCAGACACGCGAGGTGCTTGCCGACCTTAAGGCGGGCAAGATAGACATACTCGTTGGCACGCACAAGCTGATAGGAAAGGCTGTGGAGTGGCACGACCTCGGACTTCTCATCATCGACGAGGAGCAGAAGTTCGGCGTGTCTACAAAGGAGAAGCTGCGCAAGCTGAAGACCAATGTCGACACGCTCACGATGTCGGCTACGCCTATACCGCGCACGCTGCAGTTCTCGCTGATGGGCGCTCGCGACATGAGCATCATGCGCACGCCGCCGCCCAACCGCTACCCCGTGCAGACCGAGCTGGGCGTGTACGGACATGAGATAATAGCCGACGCCATCAACTTCGAGATGTCGCGCAACGGACAGGTGTTCTTCGTCAACGACCGCATCAACAACCTGCCCGAGATTGCTGCGCTCATAAAGAAATACGTGCCCGACGCGCGTGTGGCTATCGGACACGGACAGATGTCGCCCGAGGAACTTGAGAAGATTCTCATCGGCTTCATGAACTACGACTACGATGTGCTGCTCTCTACGACCATCGTCGAGAACGGCATCGACATAAGCAACGCCAACACCATCATCATCAACGACGCCCACCGCTTCGGACTCTCCGACCTTCACCAGATGCGCGGTCGCGTGGGACGTTCCAACCGCAAGGCGTTCTGCTACCTGCTTGCGCCGCCTAAATCGGTGCTCACGCCCGAGGCACGACGCCGCCTTGAGGCTTTGGAGAACTTCTCTGAACTGGGCAGCGGCTTCAACCTCGCCATGCAAGACCTCGACATCCGCGGTGCGGGCAACCTGCTTGGCGCCGAGCAGAGCGGATTCATGGAGGATCTTGGCTACGAGACTTATCAGAAGATTCTCAACCAGGCTGTCACCGAACTGAAGAACGACGAGTTCGCCGATATGTATGCCGAGGAGATGGCTGCTGGCAACCATCTCACGGGCGACGCCTTCGTGGAAGACTGCGCCGTGGAGAGCGACCTCGAGATGTACTTCCCCGACACTTACGTGCCGGGAAGTGCGGAGCGTATGCTGCTCTACCGCGAACTCGACAACATCAGCGACGATGCTGCGCTCGACGCCTACCGCCAGCGACTCATCGACCGCTTCGGCGCTATGCCTCACGAGGGCGAAGAGCTGCTGCAGGTGGTGCCGCTGCGCCGCTACGGCAAGAGTCTCGGCTGCGAGAAGATTATTCTGAAGCAGGGCCGCATGCAGATGCAGTTCGTGAGCAACCCCAACTCTGCCTACTACAAGAGTGCTACATTTGGCAAGGTTCTCAACTACATCGCTGCCAACGCACGCCGCTGCGACCTCAAGGAAGTGAGGGGCAAGCGCTATATGGTGGTGAGCGGTGTGCCTACCGTGGGCGAAGCGGTGAAAGTGCTTTTAAAAGTAAAAGAGTAAAAAGCCCCTCCCAACCCTCCCCGTCGGGGAGGACTTGAGGATACTTCGGCTAAGGCTTAGAAAGGCTTAAGAAGGCTTAGCAAGAAGGCTAAGAAAGCCCTAAGAAGTCTTAGTTAGCAATGGCTTAGAAAGGCTTAAGAAGGCTTAGTTCGGCTTAGTAAGTAACAACAACAACCACAACATGACAACACTTCTTCTTGTGCGCCACGGCGAGACCGTCGACAATGTGCGCCAGATTATGCAGGGGCAGACTCAAGGCAAGCTGACCCCGAACGGCATCGAGCAGGCACGCGCCCTCGCTGCCGAGCTGAAAGACACGCCTATCGACGTGTTCGTGTCGAGCGACCTTAAACGCGCTTTCGACACATGTGTGATACTGGCGGCTGCGCACGGCGTGGCGCCCGACGCTATCGTGCAGACGAAGCTGCTGCGCGAGCGCGACTGGGGCAGCTTCACGGGCAGATATATCCCCGACCTAAAGGATGCGGTGTGGACCGACGACATCGAG
>ULKO01002513.1_pt1 | contig 30604 bp, 20 predicted proteins | sample 1951091 | NCBI WGS metagenome assembly ULKO01 (sample SAMEA4835494, study PRJEB28245) | human gut metagenome | biome: gut microbiome; material: fecal sample | place: Denmark | collected 2008 | reverse complement strand
GTACAAAAACTATGATAAAGCAACTGAAGATATGTCTTTAAGTTTGTTACCATGTATTGATTATGAAAAGGATGGCTTTGGAAAAGAATCAGAAGTATCAAGAATACAAAACTTAATAAAATTAAATGAGCTTTTTAGTGAGAGGGCTGGAGTATATCCTATAATATATTGTAACTTAATAGAATATATTAAGCTTAAAATACTATTACCTCATAATGAATTTTGGATTGAATCTAAAAGTCCAGATTTTGGTATAGGAGTAATAAAGCAAATAGTTAAAAAAGTAAATGGTAAAGAAATTGATTTTAATCACTGTAGTAATATTAATAATATTATCTTCAGTGATTAAAACTTCTATATAATACTTAAATGAATCCTATCTCTTTATTTTTAATAAAATTATAATCTTATAAATATTCTACATAATCAAAAAAAATATGAACAAAGAAATAGAATTTTAAAATTATAAAAAAATAATCTTATGAGTATTACCCTACACAATATACTCCTGAAATTTTTGATAAAACTATGTAGGAAAAAGGTCTTACTAAATAGCTTAGTCAAATAAAGAAGAAAGCAGAAAAACTTCATTAGGAAATATTAATACCAGATGCATACAGAAATAAATAAGGATATAAAAATGTCTTTTTCACAGGAAACCCTCTACGCTATAGCGTTGACCCGCATTAGCTATTTTAACATTGCCACCTGCTTGCAACTATACCGCAAGCTCGGTTCGGCAACAGCTATTATGGAGAACCGCAATAACATCAAGGACGTTATCAGCGACGCTTCTCCACGCCTTATTAATGCGCTGAGCGATGTTTCCGAAGCCATGCATCGTGCAGAAGCAGAATTAGAATTTGATAACGCACATGCCATTCGTCCATTGACGATGGCATGCGACGATTATCCAGAACGAATGCGCAACTGCGACGATGCCCCAATCGTACTTTTCTATCGCGGCAATGCCGACCTCAACCAGCGTCGCATCGTGTCTGTTGTTGGCACACGCCATTGCACAGCCTACGGACAAGATATCATCAACAACTTCTGCCGGTCGCTTAAAGAGCTTTGCCCAGATGTGCTCATCGTGAGCGGTCTGGCGTATGGAGTGGATATCTGCGCACACCGTAACGCTCTGAAGAACGGGTTCGACACCGTAGGCGTATTGGCACACGGCTTGGACATGCTTTATCCTTCCGCCCATCGTGACACAGCAAAAGAGATGCTCTCGCACGGCGGACTTCTGACGGAATTTTTTACGAACACAAACCCCGACAAGATGAACTTCGTGAGACGCAACCGCATCGTAGCAGGCATTTCCGACGCCACAATCGTGGTGGAGAGTGCGGCACGCGGCGGCAGTCTGATAACAGCCGACATCGCACAAAGCTACGCCCACGACGTTTTCACCTTTCCAGGCAATGTGAATTCGCCATACAGCGAAGGCTGCAACAAACTCATACGCGACAACAAGGCAGCCTTGATAACCTGCGCCGAAGATTTCGTAAATGCAATGGGATGGGAGCAGGATAACAAAGTAAAGGAAGCTCGGGCTAAAGGCATCGAACGCCAACTGTTCCCCGAACTGACAGCCGAAGAAACGCGCATAGTAGAACTGCTGCAAAAGAACAACGACCTGCAACTGAACATCATCGCCGTGCAGACCGGACTGCCTATTGGCAGCATCTCAGCACTCTTGTTCAGCCTCGAATTGAAAGGTGTTATCAAGCTATACGCAGGAGGAGTATACCATTTACTTGGCTAATATTAGAATTTTAGGTATAAAAATTTTGCACTTATTTCTAATTGTCGTAACTTTGCATAATACTCAAAGAAATAATATAACAATAAACAAATACGCAAATGCCAGAAATCTCAACACGAGGACTTGAAATGCCCGAATCGCCGATTCGCAAATTAGCGCCTTTGGCAGTTGACGCCAAAAAGCGTGGTGTGAAAGTCTACCACCTCAATATCGGACAGCCCGACCTGCCCACTCCACAAGTAGGACTCGACGCATTGAAGCACATCGACCGTAGTGTGCTCGAATATTCGCCGTCGCAGGGTTACTATTCTTATCGCGAGCGACTGACCGGTTATTACAAGCGCTTTAATATTAATGTGTCGGCAGACGACATCATCATTACAGCCGGTGGTTCTGAAGCGGTGCTTTTCGCGTTCATGTCGTGCCTTAACCCGGGCGACGAAATCATCATCCCTGAGCCAGCTTACGCCAACTATATGGCCTTTGCTATTTCGGCTGGCGCAAAGATCCGCACAATCGCCACAACCATAGAGGAAGGCTTCTCGCTGCCTAAGGTGGAGAAGTTCGAGGAACTCATCAACGAGCGCACACGTGCCATCCTGATTTGCAACCCGAACAACCCTACAGGCTATCTCTACACACGCCGCGAGATGAACCAGATTCGCGACTTGGTGAAGAAGTACGACCTTTATCTGTTCTCGGACGAGGTTTATCGTGAGTACATCTACACCGGTTCGCCTTATATCTCAGCCTGCCATCTTGAAGGAATCGAGGACAACGTGATACTTATCGACTCCGTTTCAAAGCGCTACAGCGAGTGCGGCATCCGCATCGGAGCCTTGATTACGAAGAACCCGCAGGTGCGTGCAGCCGTAATGAAGCTGTGCCAGGCGCGCCTCTCTCCTCCTCTGCTTGGTCAGATAGTAGCCGAGGCATCGCTTGATGCGCCCGAGGACTACTACCGCGACGTTTACGAGGAATACGTAGAGCGCCGCAAGTGTCTCATCGACGGTCTCAACCGTATACCGGGCGTCTACTCGCCGATACCTATGGGCGCTTTCTACACCGTAGCCAAGTTGCCTGTAGACGACAGCGAGAAGTTCTGCCGCTGGTGTCTTGAGGAGTTCCAGTACGAGGGCGAGACCGTCATGATGGCTCCTGCCGCAGGCTTCTACACAACACCGGGTGCAGGCATCAATCAGGTGCGCATCGCCTACGTGCTGAAGAAGGAAGACCTTGAGCGTGCACTCATCGTTCTGCGCAAGGCTCTTGAGGCATATCCAGGTAGAGTGGACAGCAACGATTAATGCATTCAAATTAATCGGAGCATCAAGAACATTCAGGAATAAATATATTTAGATATTAAGACAATAGAACATAAGAATTGAGGAGTTAAGAAGTTAAGCCCATTGTTTTTACGGCAGATACAACAAGCCATAACAACGGCTCAACTTCTTAGCTCCTTATTTTTTAACTACCAAACAGAAGACTATGAACTTTCCGCTTTTCGTAGCTCGCCGCATATACTCCAACCAGATAAGCGACCGCCAAAAGGTGTCGAAGCCCGCTATACGCATAGCCACGATGGGCGTAGCAATCGGACTGGCTGTGATGATTATCAGCGTGTGCGTAGTGCTTGGCTTCAAGCATACCATACGCGACAAGGTTGTAGGCTTCGGCAGTCATATACAGATAGCCAACTTCTATGCGTTGCAGACATCAGCCACCGACCAACCTATCGTTATCAACGACTCGATGGTAAATGTGCTGAAACACATTGACGGCGTGAGCCATGTGCAGCGTTTCGCCATGAAGCAAGGCATACTGAAGACCGACAACGACTTCCTTGGAGTTGCATTCAAGGGCGTTGACGAAGCCTTCGACACCACGTTCATCCACAGCAACATGGTGGAAGGCTACATACCGCAGTTCTCTGGTGAGAAGAGCGGCAACAAGATTCTCATATCGAAGTCGATGGCAGACAAGCTGCAGACAAAGTGCGGCGACCGCATCTTCGCCTACTTCATTGACGAGAACGGAGTGAGAGCGCGCCGCTTCAACATCACGGGCGTCTACGAGACCAACCTCTCGCAATACGACAACGCTATCTGCTTCTGCGACTTGTATACAGCCGTTAAGCTGAACAACTTCAGTCCCGGTCAGGTGTCGGGAGCCGAACTTACCGTAGCCGACTTCAGCAAGCTCGACGACACGGAGCACATCATCGTGAAGAAAGTGAACCGCACAATGGACTGCAACGGCGCCACCTACTCGTCGAAAACGATACGCGAGTTGTCGCCACAGATATTCTCATGGCTCGACCTTCTCGACCTCAACGTGTGGATAATCCTCGCCATCATGACCGCCGTAGCCGTTGTCACAATGATATCCGGTCTGCTCATCATCATACTTGAGCGTACAACGATGATCGGTATACTCAAGGCGCTCGGCGCACGCAACAAGACGGTGCGCCACACGTTCCTTTGGTTCGCCGCCTTCATCATCGGCAAGGGTCTGCTTTGGGGCAACTTGTTGGGCTTGGGTCTTGTCATACTGCAACACTTCACCGGCTTTGCTAAGCTCGACCCCGCGACCTACTACGTCGACACCGTTCCGGTGGAGATAAACTGGCTGTTCGTCGTGGCGCTCAACGTAGCCACAATGCTAATAGCCATCGTGATGCTCATAGCTCCGAGCTACCTCATCTCGCACATCCACCCCGCACGTTCAATGCGTTACGAATAATACACACGACGCAGACAATGCAATACGAATAACAATTCATTCACTAAAAAACGAAACACATAGAATATGGATATAAAGAAATCAGAATTCACGATATCGGCTGCCACCGTGAGCCAGTGTCCTAAAGACACAAAGCCCGAGTTCGCGTTCATCGGACGCTCCAACGTAGGCAAGTCGAGTCTTATCAATATGCTCTGCAACCACAAGGGCCTTGCAAAGACATCTGCCACACCGGGCAAGACTCTGCTCATCAATCACTTCATCATCAACAACGACTGGTATCTGGTAGACCTTCCGGGATACGGTTTTGCTAAGCGTTCGAAGACGGTGCAGAAGAAGCTCGACCAGATGATTACATCGTACATTCTGCAGCGCCAGCAACTGGTGAACACCTTCGTGCTCATCGACATCCGCCACGACCCGATGAAGATAGACACCGACTTCATCAACTGGCTCGGCGAGAGCTCGGTACCCTTCTCCATCATCTTCACCAAGGCCGATAAGCTCGGACCTGTGCGTGCCAAGCAGAACGCAGCGAAGTGGATGAACTCGCTTAAGGAGCAGTGGGAGGAGCTGCCGCCCTACTTCATCACCAGTTCGGAGAAGAAAACCGGCCGTGACGAGGTGCTCGACTACATTGGAAACATACTGAACGAAATTAAAGACGCAGAATAAATGACTCCATTACTTGACGTTCAAAACATATCGAAAGCGTTCGGTGCGCACGTTCTGTTCGAGAACATCTCGTTCTCTATAGCCGAAGGCCAGCACGTAGGTCTGATAGCCAAGAACGGCACGGGCAAGTCTACCCTGCTCTCGCTGCTCTCGGGCAAGGAGAGTGTCGACTCGGGCAGCATCATCTTCCGCCGCGACATCAAGATCGGCTTTCTCGAACAGCAGCCAAAGTTCGACCCCGAAGAGTCGGTGCTCGACGCTTGCTTCAACCATCAGGGCGACCCCGACCGCATATTGAAGGCTAAGCAGATACTCACGCAGCTGCACATCACCGACCTCACGCAGCCTATGGGACAGCTCAGCGGCGGACAGCAGAAGCGCATCGCGCTCGCCAACGTGCTCATCACCGAGCCCGACCTGCTCATCCTCGACGAGCCTACAAACCACCTCGACCTCGAGATGATAGAATGGCTTGAGGGCTATCTGCAGCGCGGCAACAAGACGCTGCTCATGGTGACGCACGACCGCTACTTCCTCGACCGTGTCTGCAACATCATTCTCGAACTCGACAACCATACCGTCTATTCATATCGCGGCAACTTCCAGTACTACATGGAGAAACGTCAGGAGCGCATCGACGCCACACGCGCCGAGATAGAGCGCGCCAACAACCTCTACCGCCGCGAACTCGAGTGGATGCGCCGCCAGCCGCAGGCACGCGGACACAAGGCACGCTACCGCGAGGAGGCGTTCTACGACCTCGAGAGCAAGGCGAAGCAGCGCATCGAGGAGCGACAGATGCGCCTGAAGTCGAAGAACGTGTACATCGGTTCGAAGATATTCGAGTGCCAGTACGTCTCGAAAGCGTTCGACGAGAAGGTGATACTGAAGGACTTCTACTACAACTTCCAGCGCTTCGAGAAGATGGGCATCGTGGGCAACAACGGCACGGGCAAGTCTACATTCATAAAGATGTTGCTCGGCGAAGTGGCGCCCGACAGCGGACGCTTCGACGTGGGCGACACCGTGCGCTTCGGCTACTTCTCGCAGGACGGCATGAAGTTCCGCGACGACCAGCGCGTCATTGACGTGATAGCCGACATCGCCGACTACATCGACTACGGCGGCGGCAAACACATCACCGCAACACAGCTTCTGCAGCACTTCCTCTTCACGCCCGAGCAGCAGTACGACTACGTCTACAAGCTCTCCGGCGGCGAGCGTCGCAAGCTCTATCTGTGCACGGTGCTGATGCGCAACCCCAACTTCCTCGTGCTCGACGAGCCTACCAACGACCTCGACATACAGACGCTCGAGGTGCTTGAGGAGTATCTGCAGGACTTCCCCGGCTGCGTGATAATCGTGTCGCACGACCGCTTCTTCATGGACAAGATTGTAGACCACCTGCTCGTGTTCCGCGGCGAAGGCGAGATAAAGGACTTCCCCGGCAACTACACACAGTTCCGCGAGTGGGAGTCGTTGAAACCGAAGGAACAAGCCGACGCGAAGAACAACGCTGCCGACTCGGAGAAGAAGGAGAAGCGCGAATTCGTTGGCGAGCAACGACGCAAGAAGACATACAAGGAGAAGTGCGAGTTCGAACACCTTGAGAAGGAGATTGCTGCGCTCGAAAAGGAGCAGAAGACCATCGAAGAGGCACTATGCAGCGGCACGCTCTCCATCGACGAACTGACAGAAAAAAGCAAGCGCCTGCCGCTCGTGAAAGACGAGCTGGAGGAGAAAGAGATGCGCTGGCTCGAACTCTCGGAGATTGACGGATAAATAGGAGGCTACAGCATACCTGCCCGTAACTCTTTCATTTTATTGGCATACTTTTTGCCAAGACGATATTTGCACGTTTTAACCGCTCAGGAGTGCCCGAAAAATCAAAAACAAAATACGTTGTCGGTTTTTCGCGAGTTTTGAGCGTGCAACCGTAAATACATGGTTTACAACGCCTTGCGGCGATAAACGCTAAAGTGTGCAATTTTTTCTTATGTAAAACCAAACTTATCGTGAGACTTTACCATGTAAAAGCTATGCTTTTACCGGGTAAAGTCTCACGAAAAGTTTGCAAAACCTATCGTTTTAGGTTGAAAAGTCTCGATTTTTGCAGATTTTTCGCTGCGCCGAACCACAAAAACGCTCGTTTTACGCTTCCGTTTTCTCCAGAATGAGTTTTTTTGCGGAAGTTTTCAAAACAATATTTGCATGTAAAAGTAAAAAGATGAAAAGCTAAAAACATTTAAAAATGCACATATCCGTAGCGTACTCAGATATGTAAAATTCTAAAAGCAATGACAACTTTTGGCACACTTCACACTAAAAACTGTCTGTATAGCCCTGGTTTGCCCATAATTTGAGCCTTTCTGTCGCAATGGCACACTATTTGTAATAAGAGTTTATGATTATAAATCAGAAAAACAAAACTTAAAAGTAAAAATACAAATTCATACTATGGCACAGAAAGGCAATATTGGAGTAACGACAGAGAACATCTTCCCTGTCATCAAGAAGTTTCTTTATTCAGACCATGAGATTTTCCTCCGCGAGATGGTGTCTAACGCCGTCGACGCTACACAGAAGTTGAAGACGCTTGCTGAACGCGGCGACTTCAAGGGCGAACTGGGCGACCTCACCGTGCGTGTAAGCCTCGACACCGAGAAAGGAACGCTGACCATCAGCGACCGAGGCATCGGCATGACAGAGGAGGAGATTAACAAATATATCAACCAGATCGCATTCTCTGGCGTTACCGACTTCCTCGACAAGTACAAGGACAACGCCAATGCTATCATCGGACACTTCGGCCTCGGTTTCTACTCGTCGTTCATGGTGAGCAAGAAGGTGGACATCATCACACGCAGCTACAAAGAGGGCGCAAAGGCCGTGAAGTGGAGCTGCGATGGTAGCCCTGAGTTCGAGATTGAGGACGTAGAAAAGGCAGACCGCGGTTCGGATATCGTGCTGCACATCGACGACGACTGCAAGGAGTTCCTCGAAAAGCAGAAGATTGAGGAGCTGCTGAACAAGTACTGCAAGTTCATGGCTGTGCCCGTTGCATTCGGCAAGAAGACCGAGTGGAAGGACGGCAAGCAGCAGGAGACAGACGAGGACAACATCATCAACAACGTTGAGCCGCTTTGGACAAAGGCGCCGAGCACGCTGAAGGACGAAGACTACAAGTCGTTCTACCGCACACTCTACCCGATGCAGGACGAGCCGCTGTTCTGGATTCACCTCAACGTCGACTATCCGTTCAACCTCACCGGCATTCTCTACTTCCCGCGTATCAAGTCGAACATCGAGCTGCAGCGCAACAAGATTCAGCTCTACTGCAACCAGGTGTTCGTAACCGACCAGGTGGAAGGCATCGTGCCCGAGTTCCTCACCCTGCTCCACGGTGTTATCGACTCGCCGGATATTCCGCTGAACGTGAGCCGTTCTTATCTGCAGAGCGACGCCAACGTGAAGAAGATCTCTAAGTACATCACAAAGAAGGTGGCAGACCGTCTCGCAGCTATCTTCAAGGAGAACCGCAAGGACTATGAGGAGAAGTGGGACGACCTGAAGATTTTCATCAACTACGGTATGCTCTCGCAGGAAGACTTCTACGACCGCGCTAAGGACTTCGCGCTGCTGAAGGATGTAGACGGCAAATACTTCACATACGACGAGTACAAGACGCTCATCAAGGACAACCAGACCGACAAGGAAGGCAACCTCGTCTATCTCTACGCCAACGACAAAGAGGGCGAGTACAGCTACATCGAGGCTGCCAAGGCTAAGGGCTACAGCGTATTGCTGCTCGACGGACAGCTCGACAACCCGATGGTTTCGATGCTCGAGCAGAAGCTTGAGAAGACTCGCTTCTCGCGTGTGGACGCCGACATCATAGATCGCCTCATACAGAAGGAGGACAAGAAGGAGAGCGAACTCGCTAAGGACGAGCGTACCAACCTTGAGCAGGCGTTCCGCTCACAGCTGCCGAAGATGGAGAAGACAGAGTTCTACGTAGACGTGCAGGCCCTCGGCGAGCAGACGCTGCCGGTGATCATCACACAGAGCGAGTATATGCGCCGTATGAAGGAGGCAAGCAAGTTCCAGGCTGGCATGGCGTTCTACGCACAGATGCCTGATGCGTTCAACCTCGTGCTCAACAGCGATCACCCGCTCATCAAGCAGGTGCTCGAGGACGGCAAGACAGCATGCGCAGCAGAGCTGCAGCCGGTAGAGAGCGAACTGAAGGGTCTTGAAGCACGCCTCGCAGCTTTGCACCAGAGTCAGAACGGCAAGAAGCCTGAGGAAATCTCGCAGGAGGAGAAGGACGACCTTAAGAAGACGGAGCAGTCTATTGAGGAGCAGAGCACAAAGAAGAACGGCATCATCGCCGCATACGCTGCCGGCAACAAGGTGGTTCATCAGCTCATCGACCTCGCATTGCTGCAGAACGGCATGCTGAAGGGTGCGGCACTCGACTCGTTCCTGAAGCGTTCGGTTGACCTTATCAAGTAAGATTGGCGACAACTCGGCAAATCTTATTTAGCAAATCATGTGGCAAGTCTGTAGCGGAGCCTTAAGGACTCCGCTACACAAACAATAAAAAGCCCGACAACACGGAGTGTCTGCTCCATGTTGTCGGGCTTTATCTTTATATAATAATATGTAGTGCTTATTCCTCTCCCCGCAGCACGGGCAGCGAGATGTGATACTTCACAGCGAGGATGCGTATGACTACGATGAGAAGGAAGGCGATGATGACGGAGATTGTCATGTCGCAACCAAGCTCTACGAGCGCCCAATAAGCAAGTCCGCCGATGATGCTCGCCATAGCGTATATCTCCTTTTGGAAGATTACGGGCACGTTGTTCAGAAGCACGTCACGTATCACACCACCAGCTGAACCGGTGATGGTGCCCATGATGATTGCCACCCAGAAAGCATGACCGCAGTCGAGCGTCTTCTGCAAGCCTGCCACGGTGAATAGCGCAAGGCCGAGCGTGTCGAAGAAGAACCACGTGTTGTCGAGTCGCTTCAACGATCGCGCGAAGACTATGACGAACATCTGCGCCATGAACGTACAGATGAGGTATATGGATGATGTCATCCAGAACGGCGTTACGCCGAGCATTATGTCGCGCAGCGTGCCGCCGCCGATAGCTACGGCAACGCCACAGACGAAGCCGCCGAACCAGTCGAAGCGCTTGGCTGCGGCATGGCGGATGCCGGAGATGGCGAATGCGAAGGTACCAAGAAACTCGATGACATTGAGCAAGGGCTGGTAGATATCTTCTGTAGGCATCATTCTTAGTTTACAACGTTAGTGGGTGATCCTGCGAGGAACGACTTTATGTTGCATACAGCGATGTCCATCAAGCGCAGACGAGCCTCGAGCGTAGCCCAAGCCACGTGCGGCGTGATGAATGCGTTAGGCACACCGATAAGCGGGTTAGACGCCGATGGCGGTTCGCTTGAGAGCACGTCGGCACAGTAGGCGCCGAGCTTTCCCGAAGCAAGTGCGTCGGCAACATCAGCCTCGTTCACGAGCGGTCCGCGACCGGTGTTGATAAGTATCGCGCCGTCGCGCATCTTCTCAATAGAAGCGCTGTTCATCAGTTCGCGCGTTGTGTCTGTTAGCGGACAATGCAGCGACACGACATCAGAAGCGCCAAGGAGTCCGTCGAGCGTAGTCTTGCGAATCCATTCGGGCAGCTGGTCGGGACTCTTGCTTGTGTAGGCAAGCACATTCATTCCGAAAGCCTGCGCTATCTGCGCCACCTTCATACCGATATGTCCGAGTCCGACAACGCCGAGAGTCTTGCCGGCAAGTTCGAAGAGCGGCGTGTTCCAGTAGCAGAAGTCGAGACAACGGCTCCATACGCCGTTGCGCGTCCCCTCAGCATAATGGTCTACATGGTTAGAGACATTGAGCAAGTGGGCGAACACCATCTGTGCAACGCTGTCTGTGCTGTACGCCGGAATGTTCGTCACAACGATGCCACGCTCGCGTGCCGCCTTTGTGTCTACCACGTTGTAGCCAGTAGCAAGCACACCGATATACTTCGTGTTCTTGAGCTGGGCTATGATATTGGCGTCGAACACCGTCTTGTTAGTAAGCGCAATCTCTGCGTCGCCAACATGCTGCAGAACTTCTTCGGGCGCTGTGCGCGAATAAACGGTAAGTTCGCCGAGTTCTTCAATTCTATTCCAAGAGATATCGCCAGGGTTGACGCCCTGACCGTCTAATACTACAATCTTCATATTCCTGTAAAATTATTGGTTGGATTATATCTTTCCTTCGATTTCATCCTTAGTTCTTATACTTATCGCCCCAACACTGGAGCATGTGCTGATACTGGCGCTCCTCAATGGGCGTGTGTTGCGGCTGCCAAATGCGTGTGTCCTTGAGCGCGTCGGGCATATACTGTTGCGGCGCGAAGTGGTTGGGATAGTCGTGCGAATACTTGTAGCCATCGCTGTAGCCGAGGTCCTTCATCAACTTCGTCGGAGCATTGCGCAGATGGAGCGGAACGGGCTGGTTGCCAGTCTGACGCACAATCTCCAAGGCGTGATTGATGCCGAGATACGCCGAGTTGCTCTTCGGACTTGTAGCAAGATATACCACAGCCTCAGCCAGCGGTATGCGTCCTTCGGGCCAACCAATCTTCATCACCGCATCGAAGGCGGCGTTAGCAAGCAGAAGTGCATTGGGGTTGGCGAGTCCGATATCCTCAGCCGCACTAATGACGAGACGACGGGCTATGAACTGTGGGTCTTCCCCACCCTCTATCATGCGCGCCATCCAGTAGAGTGCGCCGTCAGGGTCGCTTCCGCGTATACTCTTTATGAACGCCGATATGATGTCATAGTGCATCTCGCCTTCCTTATCATATGCAAGCGGGTTCTGCTGCAGACACGCCACAACCATTTCGTCGTCTATCACAATCTGATCGCCGGGACACGACTCGACAACAAGCTGTAGAATATTGAGCAACTTGCGGGCGTCGCCACCGCTATAGCGCAGCAAGGCGTCGGTCTGTTTCAGCTGGATATTAAGCTTCGAGAGTTCAACGTCGGTTGTAACTGCGCGGTTGAGCAGTTGCAGCAGGTCTTCCTTCTCCAAAGGTTTCAAGACATACAGCTGACAGCGCGAGAGCAACGGGCGTATCACCTCGAACGACGGGTTCTCTGTGGTGGCACCTATGAGCGTGACGATGCCCCGCTCCACAGCGCCGAGCAGCGAATCCTGCTGCGACTTGCTGAAACGGTGAATCTCGTCGATGAAGAGAATAGGCGAAGCCGAATTGAAGAAGCGTCCGCTCTTGGCACGCTCTATCACGTCGCGCACATCCTTAACACCACTCGTCACGGCACTAAGCGTGTAGAACGGTGTCTCAAGACGATGCGAAATAATCTGTGCGAGAGTTGTTTTGCCCACTCCGGGCGGTCCCCACAATATAAAGGAGGACACGCGTCCGCTCTCAATCATCTTGCGCAGGACGGCATCCTTGCCCACTAAATGCTGCTGTCCGACATAATCGTCGAACGAGCGCGGGCGCATTCTTTCAGCTAATGGTTCACTCATAAGTACAAAATTAGTTATTATATGCGAAATAGCAAAGATTTGCCCCATTTTTATTCACCTCAACATCTCAACACCTCAACATCTTACAACACTCACCATCTCAACACCTCAACATCTCAACACCTCAACTTCGCTTGAAAAAGCGACAAAAGAAATGCCCATTAGTCAGACAATGAAATCTGATTAATGGGCATTGATAAATTATAGCATAGGAGGTGTGAGCAATCTTTCTCATACCACATGTCCACGGCAAGGATGCCATAGACTCCTACGTAGTTTAATCCTCAGCAAGCTTCAGCTGCTCTGCAACCTCGTCGCAGATGCGCTTTGCAAACTCTTCCTTAGTCATGGTAGCCTGCTCACCACCACCCTGCTTACGCATAGAAACGAGACCCTCTGCAGCCTCCTTCTCGCCAACTACAACCATGTACGGAACACGCTTGAGCTCGTTGTCGCGAATCTTGCGGCCAATCTTCTCGTTGCGGTCGTCGATGAGTGCGCGTACGCCAGCCTTGTCGAAGAATGTCTTCACCTCGCGAGCGTAGTCGTTGTACTTCTCCGAAATCGGGAGGATAGCCACCTGATCAGGGATGAGCCACAACGGGAAGTGACCTGCTGTGTGCTCGATAAGAACGGCTGTGAAGCGTTCGAGCGAACCGAACGGAGCGCGGTGAATCATAACCGGTGTCTGCTTAGAGTTGTCCTCTGCAGTATACTCGAGCTTGAAGCGCTGCGGCAAGTTGTAGTCAACCTGAATTGTACCAAGCTGCCAACGTCTGCCGATAGCGTCCTTCACCATGAAGTCGAGCTTCGGACCGTAGAACGCAGCCTCGCCTACTTCCTCGTGAGTCTCAAGACCCTTCTCACGGCAAGCCTCGCGGATAGCGTTCTCGCTCTCTGCCCAAATCTCCTCGCTACCGATGTACTTCTCAGTATCCTTCGGGTCGTGAAGTGAAATCTGTGCCTCGTAGTTCTCGAAACCAAAGATGCGGAACACCTTAAGGATGATGTCGATGATGTTCTCAAACTCCTGCTTTACCTGCTCTGGGCGCACGAAGATGTGAGCATCGTCCTGAGTGAAGGTACGAACACGTGTCAAGCCGTGAAGCTCGCCACTCTTCTCGTAGCGGAATACGGTACCGAACTCTGCGATGCGCAACGGCAGATCCTTGTACGAACGCGGCTTGCGTGCGAACACCTCGCAGTGGTGAGGACAGTTCATCGGCTTGAGCATATACTCCTCGTCCTCCTCCGGTGTGTGGATAGGCTGGAAAGCGTCCTTGCCGTAGTGAGCGTAGTGACCCGATGTTACGTAAAGGCTCTTACCGCCGATACCCGGAGTGATAACCTCCTCGTAGTTGTACGGCTTAAGCATCTTGCGGAGCATCTCCTGCAAGCGCAGACGCAACTGTGTACCCTTAGCAAGCCAGATAGGCAGACCCTTACCTACACGGTCAGAGAACATGAAGAGTTCCATCTCCTTACCAATCTTGCGGTGGTCGCGCTTCTTAGCCTCCTCAAGCATGAGGAGATACTCGTCGAGCATCGACTTCTTCGGGAACGAGATACCGTAGATACGTGTCATCTGGTCGCGCTTTGCATCGCCACGCCAGAAAGCACCTGCTACGCTTGTAATCTTCACAGCCTTGATAGCACCTGTATTCATCAAGTGCGGACCACGGCAAAGGTCGGTGAAGTTGCCCTGTGTGTATGTAGAAATTGTGCCATCCTCGAGGTCTTCCTCGATATGCTCGCACTTGTACTCCTGACCATCAGCCTTGAACTCTGCGAGAGCCTCAGCCTTTGACACTTCGCGACGAACGACAGTTTCGTTCTTCTTAGCGAGTTCCTTCATCTTAGCCTCAATCTTGGGGAAGTCGTTCTCACTGATAACATCGCCCTGCTTCGGCATAACGTCGTAGAAGAAACCATTCTCCACAGCCGGACCAAAGCCGAACTGAATGCCAGGATAGAGTTCCTTCAGCGCCTCAGCCAAGAGGTGAGCAGAAGTGTGCCAGAAAGTGTGTTTGCCTTCCTCGTCCTCAAACTTGTAAAGAGCGATAGTTGCATCCTCGTTGATAGGACGGTTGAGTTCAACGGTTTCGCCATTGACACCGCAAGATACAACGTTGCGAGCGAGAGCCGGCGAAATGCTCTCGGCGATTTGTAACCCCGTCACGCCCTGTTCATACTCACGAACAGAACCATCAGGAAAAGTGATTTTAACCATAACAAATTAGTTTTATTTAATCAAATTGTTTACAAAGGTATACTTTTATTTTTACATAGAACTATTTTTCCGAAAAAATATAAACTTTTTTATTTGTAATGAAATATCCTGCTATTTACTTACTTATAACACATATTTTTATTATGCCCACTTTGTTTGCCATTCACAGAAATAATAATTAATTTTGCATATTAATCTCCAATGCATAGAGACGGCAAATCTCACAAATACTGACAACAAAACTCACAAGTATAAACAATTAATCATACATATAAATATATTATAACAATGGCAAAGATAAAGATCGAGACACCGAAGGGCGACATCATCGTGCGCCTCTACGACGACACCCCGAAACATCGTGACAATATGCTGAAGCTCGTTGAAGAAGGCTTCTACAACGGAACGCTGTTCCATCGCGTCATCAAGGACTTCATGGTGCAGGGCGGCGACCCCGACAGCAAGAATGCGCCAAAGGGCAAACAGCTTGGTGCAGGCGGACCCGACTACACTATTGAGGCTGAGTTCACACCTACACACTTCCACAAGCGTGGCGCTCTTGCTGCAGCACGCTTAGGCGACGAGGTGAACCCCAACAAGGAGTCGAGCGGCAGCCAGTTCTACATCGTGCTCGGCGAGAAGTACAACCAGGGACAGCTCAAACAGATGGAGAAGCAGATGAAGCAGAACCAGGAGACCATCACCTTCAACGACCTTGTGACCTACTACAAGAAGGAGATTATGGAGATGCGCAAGAACCGCGACCGCGCCGGACTGCAGGAGATGCAGGAGCGCCTTATGAAAGAGGCGAAGGAGATATGCAAGCAGAATCCCGTTGGCTTCAGCGCAGAGCAGATGGAGGCTTACACAACAGTTGGCGGCACTCCGTTCCTCGATGGCGAGTACACCGTGTTCGGAGAGGTAGAGGAAGGACTGGACGTTGTAGACGCTATACAGAACGTCGACACCGACCGCGCCGACCGTCCTACTGAGGACATCGCCATGACAATCACACGTATTGACTAACAATTCATTATGACACCGACAGAAGAGAAAGCACTTACCGTATACAAAGCAAGTGCGGGTAGCGGAAAGACATTCACGCTATCCGTAGAATACATAAAACTGCTCATCAAGAACCCGATGAGTTTCCGTTCGACACTCGCTGTTACGTTTACGAACAAAGCCACTGAGGAGATGAAGACACGTATCCTCAGTCAGCTTTATGGTATATGGAAGCAGCTCCCGAAGTCGAAGGATTATATAGAAAAGATAAAGAGCGAACTTGGTGTGACCGAACAGTTTATGTCCGATCGCGCCAAGATCGCTCTTTTTAATATTGTACACAACTACAGCTACTTCCGCATCGAGACTATCGACTCGTTCTTCCAGAGCGTGCTGCGCAATCTTGCACGCGAGCTCGACCTCACTGCCAACCTGCGCATCGAGCTTAACGACCGACAGATCGAGAGCATCGCCGTAGACGAGATGATCGACGAACTGGGCGAAAAGGACGAGCTACTGAAGTGGATTCTCGGCTATATAAAGGAGAACATCGACAACGACAAGAACTGGAACGTCATCGGCTACATAAAGTCGTTCGGCGAGAACATCTTCCGCGAGTTCTACAAGACAAAGAGTAAGGAGCTTAACACATTGCTGCACGAGAAGGGCTTCTTCGAGCAGTACACCAAGCGCATCAGAACCATACGCGACGAAGCCGAAGCGGAACTGAAAAGCGTTGCGGCAGAGTTCTTCGAGGCTCTCGAAACGGAAGGTGTTGACATCACCGACCTCAGCTACGGCAAGTCGGGACCTGCCGGCTACTTCATCAAACTGCAGAACGGACAATACGACGAGAGCATCATCACCAGCAGAGTGCAGAAGGCGCTCGACGAAGCCTCTGCCGACTGCTGGACAAAGAAGAGTGCGCCGCAATCGCTGCGCCACTTCGCCGAGGAGACCATCGTGCCGTTGCTCGAAAAGGCAGAATCTACGCGCAAGAGCAACTGGAAGATGTACGCATCGGCGGTGCTCACGCTGAAGCATCTCAACCAGCTGCGCCTGCTCAACAGCATTGAGCGGAAGGTGCGCGAGATGAACGTCGAGGCTAACCGCTTCCTGCTCAGCGACACCCACACCCTACTCCACTCGCTCATCAAGGACACCGACTCGCCGTTCATCTTCGAGAAGATAGGCTCGCATCTGGAGAACGTGATGATCGACGAGTTCCAGGACACGAGCACCGTGCAATGGCAGAACTTCAAGGTGCTGCTCGAGGAGTGCATGAGCCACAGCGAAGAGCACGGCAACCTGATTGTGGGCGACGTGAAGCAGAGCATCTACCGCTGGCGCTCTGGCGACTGGCGTATGCTGAACAACATCAAGGGCGAGTTTCCGCAGGTGAGCGACATGCTCGACATACGCACGCTGACGCACAACTACCGTTCGTCGCGCCGTGTCATCAACTTCAACAACGCTTTCTTCGAGCGTGCCGCCGAGATAGAGTTCGACGATCTTAAGGAGTGCTGCGGCGAGGACGACATGCAGCTTGCCGAACAACTGAAGAGTGCGTATGCCGACGTGTGCCAGCAGGTGCCCGACAAGCGCGAGGACTCCGGATACGTACATATCGAACTGCTTCCGCAGGACGACTACACCGACATCACGCTGAACAAGACGGTCGAGACAGTAGACCATCTGATAGAACTCGGCGCCGACCCGTCGGACATAGCCATCATCGTGCGCTCCAACAACACCATACAGCAGATTGCGGAGCACTTCGCCTGTGTGCGTCCCGAACTGAAGATTGTGTCTGACGAGGCTTTCCGTCTCGACAACTCTACGACGCTGAACATCCTCGTAGCGGCGATGCACTCGCTGACGCACCAGGACGACAAGCTGACAAGGGCGTACATCGCAAAGGCTTACCTCACGAAGGTGAAGGGCGTAGACCTCGAAGCTGCCAACCGCATGGTTTCTACCGAGGAGGGCGTAGAGGAAGCGTTGCCTGCCAGCTACCGCGACCACAGCGACGAACTGCTCGTGATGCCTATCTACGAACTTGCCGAACGTCTTTACAAGATATTCAGTCTTGAGCGCATCGTGGGCGAAGACGCCTATGTATACGCTTTCTTCGACTGCCTCACGAGTTTCCTCACCTCAAACACAGCCACACTCGACGACTTCGTTGAGGAGTGGAACGAGAACTTCGCGTCGAACACCATCCAGGCACGCTCTATCGACGGCATTCGCCTTATCACCATACACAAGAGTAAGGGCTTGGAGTTCAAGCACGTCATCATTCCGTTCTGCGACTGGCGCATGGAGAAGACCAACACTATATGGTGCGAGCCTACGGAGGCTCCGTTCAACGAGCTGCCGCTTGTGCCGGTAGACTTCAGCGCAAAGCAGATGATGGGCACTATATACGAGCGCGACTACATCGTGGAGCATCTGCAGAACTGCGTAGACAACCTCAACCTGCTCTACGTGGCGTTCACCCGCGCCGAGCGCAGCCTCATTGTTTTCGCACGCCGCGGCAACGCATCGCTGCGTTCGTACGTGATAGAGGAAGCGATAAGCGACATGCAGCTGCCCGATTGCTCGCTCGAAGGCGACCCCACCACCTCAGGGGGTGCACTTAAAGGGGGTGCACTTGTCTCAAGTGCACCAAGAACAAGTGCACCAACCAATCTCACCACCTCACCATCTCAACATATCACCCTAACTTATGGCGAGATAGACACCACCAAGGAGAAGAAAAAGGCTGAGGAGCCGAACATCTTCACGCCGCACGTAGAGAACATCCTGCTGCCGATGAAGACCTACGCCTCTAACGTAGAGTTCAAGCAGAGCAACAAGAGTCGCGACTTCATCAGCGACGAGGCTGACGACGAGCAGGCCGAGCAGCAGTCGTACATCAAGACGGGTCTGCTGCTCCACTATCTGTTCTCTAACATCGAGACAGCCGACGACGTAGACAGCTGTCTGCACGACATGGAGATGGAAGGTCTGTTCGACGAGAGCGTCATCACGCCTAACAAACTGAAGAAAATGCTACACAAACGCTTCTCTAACCCGAAGGTGAAGGAGTGGTTTGGGGGCGGCTGGACGCTCTTTAACGAGTGTTCCATCCTAAGCTACGACCCACACACCGACAAGCTGACGGAGCACCGCCCCGACCGCGTGATGAAGCGAGGCGACGAGGTGCAGATCGTCGACTTCAAGTTCGGCAAGCCGCAGCCCGAGCACACCGACCAGGTGCGGCGCTACATATCGCTCACACACGACATGGGCTACACCGACGTGAAGGGCTACCTCTGGTACGTCTATTCGGACAACATCGTTGAAGTTTAACAAAAAAAAGGAAAACAACATGAACAAGACATTCTTAGAATATGTCGCAGAAGATATAATCGGCAAGTACGGCACCGACCTCTCGCGCATCGCCGTGGTGTTCCCGAACAAGCGCGCCGCTCTGTTCCTCAACGAGCACCTTGCACGTATTGCGGGTCAGCCCGTATGGAGCCCAGCCTACATCACTATCAGCGACCTCTTCCGCCAGCATACCGACCTCAAACCAGCCGACCCTATAAAGCTCATCTGCGACATACACAAGTCGTTCACGAAGTGTACGGGCATCGACGAGACGCTCGACCACTTCTACGGCTGGGGACAGCTGCTGCTTGCCGACTTCGACGACATCGACAAGAACATGGCAGACGCCGACAGCATATTCTGCAACCTTAAGGACATTCACGAGCTCGACGACATATCTTATCTCGACGACGAGCAGAAAGAGATGCTGAAGCGCTTCTTCGCCAACTTCAGCGACGACATCGACTCGGAACTGAAGAAGCGCTTCCTCAGTCTGTGGTCGCACTTCGGCGACATCTACCACGACTACAACCGCCGCCTCACCGAGCAGGGCATAGGCTACGAGGGCGCCATATATAGAAAGGTGGCAAGCGAGGAGACGCTCCACCTAAAGTACGACAAGTATCTGTTCGTAGGCTTCAACCTCATACAGAAGGTGGAGCGTGTGCTGTTCAGCCGACTGATGAAGGATGGCAAGGCGAAGTTCTACTGGGACTTCGACGAATACTACATGCCGACAGCCAAAGCGCAGCAGTCTGCTTCGGTTCCGAACAACACGGCGTCGTTCGCCGCTTACCTAACCGACTTCCCCAACGAGCTCGACAACACCGACCGCGACATCTACGCCAACATGCGCCGACCGAAACGCATACGCTTCATATCCTCGCCCACGGAGAACGCGCAGGCGCGCTTCGCGAGCAACTGGCTTCTTGAGAACGACCGCTACAAGGCAGGCCGTAAGACAGCCGTCGTGATGTGCGACGAGAGCATACTGCTGCCCATAATGCACAGTCTGCCGCCCGAAGCCGACAAGGTGAACATCACGAGCGGTTTCCCGCTCGCCATGACGCCCGTAGCGTCGCTCGTGATGCTGCTCTTCGACCTCTACACGCTCGGCTTGCGCAAGAAGGGCACCGCCTTCAACCCCCACTACCTTAAGAAGCTCATGGCGCATCCCTACGCACGCCACCTCGCCATCTCAACAATAGGGAATGTGGAATGTGGAATGAGGAATGAGGAATGGTCGGCTACGCCGATGAAGAATTCATCAATGAATAATTCACTCAACATTCAACACTCCACACTCAACACTCAACATTCCTCATCGGCGCAGCCGACAACTCAACATTCCACATTCAACACTCAACATTCCATCCTGCACCATATTGCCACACTCGTGAAGCAGGTGGGCATAGCCACAAAGCAGGAGGGCGACGCACTCACGCAGGAGTCGGTGTTCCGCATGTTCACCATACTCAACCGCCTCGCTGCATTAGCAGACAGCGGTGACCTCCTCGTCGACAACACCACGCTGCGCCGACTGGTGTCGCAGCTCGTAGGCGCAGCGTCGATACCGTTCCACGGCGAGCCGGTGATAGGCGTGCAGATAATGGGTGTGCTCGAGACGCGCAACATCGACTTCGACAACGTGCTGCTGCTATCGTGCAACGAGGGCAACATGCCGAAGGGCGTAAACGACTCATCGTTCATACCCTACTCCATACGCAAGGCGCACGGACTCACCACCATCGACAACAAGGTGGCTATCTACTCCTACTACTTCCACCGCCTGTTGCAACGCGCCGGCGACATCACCATCGCCTACAACAACTCTACCGACAACGGACACACCGGCGAGATGAGCCGCTTCATGCTGCAGCTGCTCGTGGAGAGCGGACAGAAGATAGACCACTACAGTCTGACGGCGAAGAACCAGCCGACGCCGCTGATGCCGAAAGCCATAGAGAAGGACGAGACTGCCCTCAGCAAGCTCGAGGAGATGAGCCGCCTCTCGCCATCGGCTATCAACACGTACATACGCTGCAAGCTGGCATTCTACTACCAGTACATAGCGCACATAAAGGAGCCTGACAGCGACCCCGAGACTATCGACAACCGCATGTTCGGCAACATCTTCCACCGCGCAGCTTACCTTATATATAAAGACATCACCGACCATAGTCCGGTTATCGAGAAGGCTCACATACAGGCTTATCTCAGCAATCGCAAACTGCTGGCAAGTGTCGTAGACCGCGCCTTCGAGGAGGAGGAATGCAAGACCAACAACGGACTGCAGATCATCAACCGCGAGGTGATAATAGAGTATATCACCAAGCTGCTGAAGATAGACCAGCAGCTCTGCCCGTTCAGCATCCTGGCTATGGAGGAAGAAGCGAAGGTGTACACGCAGCTGTCGTTCACAATCCCACCATCTCACCACCTCACCACCTCACCAGGGGGTGCACTTGTCTCAAGTGCACCAACCAAGCAGTACAACCTCACCATAGGCGGCATCATCGACCGACTCGACGTCGTCACCGACAAGCAGACAGGCAAGCGCCGCATACGCGTAGTCGACTACAAGACGGGCAACAAGCCGTCGAGCGCGATAAAGAGCATCGAGGAGGTGTTCGATCCGAAGAACATCGCCAGCAAACACTCCAACTACTTCCTACAGGCGATACTCTACTCGCTCATCGTGAGCCGTTCGAAGGAGTGGAACGCCGCTAACGACGCCGTCAGCCCCGCACTGCTTTTCATAAAGCAAGCCGCAACCAACGACTACGACCCGACGCTCTGCATCGACAAACACCCGATAAGCGACGTAACGGTCTACGAGGAGGAGTTCCTCACAAAACTGAAGGAAACCGTAGCCGACATGTATACCCCCGACGCCACCTTCACGCCCACTGACGACAGAAAGAAGTGTGAGCTTTGCCCCTACCGAATGCTATGCGGACTATAGCAAGTCTTTTGCAAAAGTCATCGTCACCCGTACGCAATCCGATCGGACGGCGGACGCAATCTGATCGGACGGCGGACGCAATCTGATCGGGCGGCGGACGCGAACGGTGACGACCACTGATGTGAACAAGAAGATGATAAGAGTTTGCGGAATGATGTCATTCATTACTTTGTCAGATGTTAAATAAGATAATTCTTGTTAAACGAATCATATCTTATCTCTCATGTTTATACCTTTGCACGCAAATTTTAATAATCCAAAGGATAACATTGTTTAATTAGAAAGAGAAAAACATGAGAGAAGATACAGAAAAATCGGTAGTCTGCAACCATCATCGAATAAGCTTCTTGGGATTGCTCGTCACTTTAGGCATCGTGTTTGGCGACATCGGAACATCACCACTCTATGTGATGAAAGCCATCCTCCATACAGGCGAGACCATCGACGAGAGCACCATACTGGGCGCATTATCCTGCATCATCTGGACACTCACTCTGCAGACCACCATCAAATACGTATGCGTGGCGCTGCGTGCCGACAACAACGGCGAAGGAGGCATTCTCGCCCTTTACGCCCTGCTGCGCCGACTCAAGAGCAAGTGGATTTACATATTGGCCATCATAGGCGCCAGCACCTTGTTGGCTGACGGAATCATCACCCCTGCCATCACGGTTACCACAGCCATCGAAGGACTCGAAAGCATCAGTCCTGATCTGCCGGTCATCCCCATCACGCTTGCCATCATCACCATCATCTTCTTCGTACAGCGGTTTGGCACAGAGAGCATAGGCAAGTCGTTTGGAGTATTCATGCTGCTATGGTTTCTGCTGCTGGGCGTAGTGGGAGCCGTCAGCATCACGTCTTACCCCATGATACTGAAGGCTTTCAATCCCTATTACGCAGTTGTTCTGCTAACACAATCGCCTGAATGGTTCTTAATCCTTGGCGCCGTGTTTCTCTGTACTACCGGTGCCGAGGCTCTCTACTCCGACTTGGGACATTGTGGCAGAAAAAACATCACCATCAGTTGGGCATTTGTAAAGACCATGCTCATTTTCAACTATCTGGGACAGGGCGCTTGGGTGCTGAACCATGTGCCAACAGCCTTGTCCGTGAATCCGTTCTTTTCCATAATGCCACAGAGCATGTTGTTCTTCGCCATCATCATGGCCACTGGTGCGGCAATCGTGGCAAGTCAGGCACTTATCAGCGGCACCTTCTCTATATTGAGCGAAGCCATGAACCTGCACTTCTGGCCGCGTATGCGTATAAAGCATCCTACTCATGTAAAAGGACAGCTCTATATCCCGATGATCAACCTTGCCATGTACATCGGCGTGGTTCTCATCATCCTGCTCTTTCGCGACTCCTCACACATGGAGGCTGCGTACGGACTCGCCATCACCGTCACCATGCTGATGACCACCCTGCTGCTCGGTTTCTACCTGCACAGCAAGGGCGTGGCACGAGTCCTAACGATATTGTTTATGGGCGCATACTGCACCATCGAAGCCATCTTTCTGGCGGCTAATCTGTCGAAGTTTCTCGCAGGAGGATGGTGTACGATGCTCATTGGCGGAATCCTGTTCCTGATGATGTATGTATGGGTTAGAGCCATGAAGATACGACGCCATTATGTCTGCACCAAACCGCTGGATGACTATTATCAGATTATCTCCGACATCAAAGCCGACGAGAGCATCCCCAAGTACGCCTCCAATCTTGTCTATGTAAACCATGCCGACAAGGAAGGCGCTGTAGACGACAAACTGCTCTATTCCATCATCAACAAGCAGCCCAAGCGTGCCGATCATTACTGGTTTATAAATATGGAGTTTGTAGATACTCCAGACACGCTTGAGTACAGCTGCAAAACTCTGGTGCCAGACACTCTCTATAGTGTGACGATGCACATAGGTTTCCGCATTGAGCCTCGTGTGAGTCTTTATCTGCGACAAGTGGTGGAAGACCTTGTGGCAAGCAAGAAGGTAGATTTAAAAAGCACCTATCCTTCGCTTCGTAAGAACGGAATACCTGGCGATTTCCGATTCATCATCATTCATCGTGTATACTACCCGGAGAGTTCCGCCAACCGTCAGCAGAACTTGTTGATGAGTTTCTACGCTCTTATCAGCAAGATAGGCATCGACGAGCCTAAGGCGTTGGGGCTCGACACTTCTATGGTGGTCGTAGAACGTGTGCCGCTCATCATCAACCAACGCAACAGAAGCATCAGGCGCATCACGCAGATTGTGAACAAAAAGGAAGAACAGAAAGAAAAAGGATGTTTGTAATAAACTTTCGCGAACGATTTGCGTCTAATTGAATGTATAGTATTTATAAATTTTTAATTTGTAGCTTATGAAAAGAATTATGAGAATTGTGATGATTGCCATTTGTTGCATGATGTCATTCAATATCGTAGCAAATGCGGGCAACGACAAACCTATCAATGTTAATGAACTTCCTGCCAAGGCTCAGACCTTGCTTAGCAAACACTTCAAGGGTCAGAAGGTGATGCTTGCTACGATTGAGTCTGGCGTTGTCAGCAGAAGCTATGACGTTGTTCTGCGGAATGGCACGAAGCTGGAGTTCGACAAGAAAGGTAATCTTACTGAGATTGACTGCAAGCAAGGCATCGTGCCCAGCCAACTGATTCCGCAACCCATCAAGAACTACTTGAAGGAGAATTATAGAGGAGAAACTGTGAGAAAGATTGAGTTGAACAAGAAGGAATACGAAGTGGAACTGACGAACGGAATTGACCTGACCTTCAACAAGCACTTCCAACTGATTGATATCGACTGATCGGCAGAAAAAGAAAAAACCGACTGATTTTAAACGAAGAGCATAAGAATACAACATGCAGATATTATTAGCAAACGCCAAGATAATGTTCGACAAGACGGACAGAAAGCCGCTCTCCACCCCACTCTTCCAGAACGTAGCCGACACTCTGGCTGCAGAAATGGCAAGGATGGACGTTGAGGATTTGGCTCGGCAGCTGGATTGCAGCCAGAAGATAGCGACTGAGAACTGGAGACGCTATCAGAACTTTATGGCAGCCGAGAAGATGCCAGCCCTGCTTGCCTACAACGGTCAGGCATACAAGCATCTGCGTGCCGGCACCTTGAGCGACGAGGCATTGGAATACGCCCAAAAACATCTCTGGATAACGTGCTTCCTATATGGTCTGCTTCGCCCAATGGACAGCATTGTGCCTTATCGTATGGAGCATTGCGTCACGCTCGAAGCAACAAACGACAAGCCCATAAATCAGTTCTGGAAAGACCGGCTGACAGATGTGCTAATAGACTGCGTGCGGGCAGACGACGGCATCCTCCTGCATCTCTCCACAGAGGAATATGAGCATCTATTCGACTGGAAGAGGGTATGTAAGGAAGTGACGGTCGTACAGCCTCTCTTCTATGTGCGACAGAAAGACGGCAGACTGAAGACGCAGGCTGTATGGGCGAAGTCGTGCCGCGGAGCTATGGTACGCTTCGTTCTGAACAACCGCCTCACCACTCCCGATGAACTTTCAGCTTTCAGCTACGAAGGCTTTGAATTTGCCCCACAATCAGACAAATCGACTTTCCCATATTTTATAAGAGAGCAATTATGAATTAATGTGGAATAAGAGTATGAACATTATTCAACTCATAGTTTGTTTATCTCAGATTGAACATATATCTTTGCAACATAAAACAAACATAACAAAATTATGAACATAGGAGACAAAATACCAGAGATTCTTGGCATCGACCAAGACGGACGTGAAATCAAGGCAAGCGACTACAGAGGTCGCAAGATTGTGCTTTACAGCTATCCTAAGGCAAACACCAGCGGATGCACAGCCGAGGCATGTTCCCTCCAGGCACATAAAGAGGAGTTGGCTGCTGCCGGCTACGAGATAATAGGTGTCAGCAAGGACAAGCAGACCCTGCAGAAGAAATTCGCTGACGCTCAGGGACTGCAGTTTCCACTAATCGCCGACACCGAGACAACACTATTGCAGCAACTCGGCTGTTGGGGCGAAAAAGTAGCGTGCGGCAGAAAAACCATCGGTATTCTCCGCACAACATACCTCGTTGACGAGAATGGCATCATTCAGAAAATCTTCACACCGAAAGAAATAAAGACGAAGATTCACGCCGAACAGATTCTGCAATACATTCAAGAGTAAAAAAGTAAAAGAGTAAAAAAGTGAGAAGCTATACTGGCTTTCTGCTTTTTTACTCTTTTACTTTTTTACTCTTAAAAGCCCTTTTTACTCTTTTACTTTTTTACTCTTTTACTTTTATCAGAACGGTGCCGGTTCAGAAGAATCTCCGAAGGGCGAACCATCCATCATATCGGGTGGCAACGGCACATCGCCGCCGTTCATCTTGCTGCCGATAATCTCTGAGCCATACGGCACATCGACGATAGGCGCAGCCTGCTTCTGCGGATCCTGGAAGCGTGTAAACTCGCCACGGAACGTGAGGAGCACATCACCCGTGGCACCCTTACGGTGCTTGGCGATGATAATCTGCGCCATACCGCGAAGGTCGTTGCCCTTCTCGTCGGTGAGAATATGATAATACTCGGGGCGGTGTACGAAGAGCACCATATCGGCATCCTGCTCGATGGCTCCCGACTCACGAAGGTCGGACAGCTGCGGACGCTTACCCTCCAAACCCTCACGGTTCTCAACCGTACGGTTAAGCTGCGAGAGAGCGAGGATAGGAATGTCAAGCTCTTTGGCGAGACCCTTCAGCGACTGCGAAATCTTCGACACCTCCTCCTGACGGCTACCGAAGCGCATACCGTTGGCGTTCATAAGCTGGAGGTAGTCGATCATGATAATCTTCACGCCCTTCTCGCGCACAAGACGGCGTGCCTTGGTGCGCAGCTCGAAGATAGAGAGGCCCGGCGTATCGTCGATGTAGAGCGGCGAGCCCTGCAGATTGCGCACATTCTTGTCAAGGCGTTCCCATTCGTCGTCAGAGAGCTGACCATTAAGCATCTTGTTGCCCGGAATCTCGCAGACGTTAGAGATAAGACGGTTTACAAGCTGCACGTTGTTCATCTCAAGAGAGAAGAAAGCGATAGGCGTATGATAGTCGACAGCTATGTTCTTAGCGAGCGAAAGGGCGAACGAAGTCTTACCCATGGCAGGACGTCCGGCGATGATGACAAGGTCGGAACTCTGCCAACCACTCGTCTTCTCGTCGAGTTTCTCGAAGCCCGTAGGCACACCCGTCAAGCCGCCGGCGTTGGCAGACGCTTTCTGAAGGATGTCAATGGCGCGGGTGATGACGGGGTCTACCTGCGTGTAGTCCTTCTTCATGTTGCGCTGCGAGAGCTCGAAGAGCGAGCCTTCCGCCTCCTGCATCAGTTCGTCTACGTCCTGCGTCTCGTCGAACGCCTTTGTCTCAACAACGCTGGCATAAGAGATGAGCTGTCTGGCGAGGAACTTTTGTGCGAGAATCTTGGCGTGATACTCGATGTGAGCCGAAGAAGCCACGTGCGAGCTGAGGTCGACAATGTAAGGCGCACCGCCCACGTCGTCGATAGTGCCCTCACGTTTCAACTCGTCTACTACGGTCATGATGTCGACCGGGTTCTCGTTCATCGAGAGCGTCTGTATGGCGTTGTATATTTTCTGGTGGCGCGGTTCGTAGAATGTCTCGGGGCGCAATGTCTCGGACACGATAGAGAACGCATCCTTATCGATCATAAGCGCACCAAGCACCACCTTCTCTATGTCAATGGCTTGCGGCTGCAGATGGCCATAGTTCTTGTCGAAAGCCTTTGGCGCAGCTTTCGAAGAGCGTTTTGTAGTAGGATTATCTGGCATGAATGAAATTTTGAGTTTAGAGTTTTGCGCTCGGCTTTGCCGCTTGCCAGAGCAAGAATTGTGCGCTTTGCGCATTTTGAATTTATGAGTTAGGAGTTGTGAGTTGTGAATTCAGAATTCAAAACTGAATAATTCTAAACTCAAAACTCAAAATTCAAAACTCACTAACTCTACACTTTATTATTCTCCGGGAATATGACTGAGGGGCGGAAAGTCTTAGCCTCCTCAAAATCCATGAGAGCGTAGGAAATGATTATCACGGTGTCGCCCACAACAACCTTGCGTGCTGCCGCACCGTTCAAGCAGATGCAGCCCGAGCCGCGTTCGCCCTTAATAATGTAGGTCTCGAAGCGCTCACCGTTGTTGTTGTTCACAATCTGCACCTTCTCGCCTTCAATCATATTGGCAGCATCCATGAGGTCTTCGTCGATGGTGATGCTGCCGATATAGTTAAGATTCGCCTGTGTTACCTGCGCACAATGAATCTTCGACTTTAATACTTCTATCATCATATTTCTGAGAATCTTATTTCTTATAGGTGATGTGGTCGATGAGGCGTATCGGGGTCGTGCCGCAATAAACCGTGATGCAGCCTACTACATACGCGCTGTCGTCCCAATTAGCTACATCGAGCAATGTGTCGCCGTCGACAATTGAGAAATACTCCACCTCAAGTCCGTCTACGGCGTTGATTGTAGAGACTACATACTCGTGAGTCTCTGCCAGTGTGTGTGTCTTGGCATACTCGCGGCTCGCCTTCAGCGCCTCGTAGATGCGCGGAGCGATAGCACGCTCGTCGGCTGAGAGAAGCGTGTTGCGCGAACTCTTAGCCAAGCCGTCTTCTTCGCGTATCGTGGTGCATTCTACAATCTGCACATTGAGCTTGAGGAAGCGCACCATTGCCTTTACTACGGCAATCTGCTGCCAGTCTTTCTCGCCGAAATAGGCGCGGTCTGGACGTACAATATAGAACAAGCGCGACACTACCTGGCACACGCCGTTGAAATGACCCGGACGATGCGCACCCTCCATCACCGTTGTGACGGGCGGGAAATCGAACTGGCGCTTATCCTCTACGGGATACATCTCCTCTACTGACGGAGCGAAAACATAATCGGCTCCACAAGCCTCCAACAAAGCGCAGTCTGCATCAAGCGTGCGCGGATAGCGCTCGAGGTCTTTCTTGTCGTTGAACTGGGTCGGATTGAGAAAAACAGAAACTACAGTCGCCCCATTCTCCGCAACACTGCGTTTTACGAGCGACGCATGGCCCTCATGAAGAGCGCCCATTGTGGGCACAAGACCTACTTTCTTTCCTGACTTCCTAACTTCAAACAACTCATTCTGAAGTTCAACTATACTTCTGAACAGTTTCATCTTTATCGTGTTTAAAACCTAAAATACATTCGACACGTTTCGAATTTCGATGCAAAATAACAAAATTTTTATCAGACAAGCGCATGTAAATCGGAAAATCTTCAAGCGAAACAATAAAGTTACATTTATCGAGTGAATAATTCAATATTTTTTTTAAATTTGCACATAATATGCGGATTGGAGCAATATCCTATTGTGCCAATCATATACATATAATAACAAACTCTAAAGAAACGCACAACCATTAAGAATGGAGAAAATCAGAATTAAGGATATCGCAGAAAGAGCAGGCGTGTCGGTCGGAACAGTAGACCGCGTACTACACAACCGCCCGAATGTGTCGGCACCGGCACGTGAGAAAGTGGAGAAGGCTCTTAAGGAGATGGAATATCAGCCCAATGTCTATGCAAGCGCCCTGGCTTACAACAAGACATACGTGTTCTATGCGCTCATACCGCAGCACGAGTCGGAAGCCTACTGGGAAGAGATAGAACAAGGCGTGAAGAAAGCCATCGAGGTAAGACGCGACTTCAACATCAACGTAAAGATCATGTACTATGAGCGTTTCAACAACCAGTCGTTTGTCGACTGCTACACGCAATGTCTCGAGTCGAACCCGAACGGCATCATCATAGTGCCGCAGGAAATAGACATAACAAGACAATTCACTGATATTCTCCACGAGCGACAGATTCCGTTTGTAATGCTCGACTCATACATGCCTGACCTCAAGCCGCTCTCGTTCTTCGGTCAGGACTCGTTCTGCAGCGGCTATTTCGCAGCCAAGATGCTCATGCTCATCGCAAGCAACGAGAAAGAGATAATGCTCCTGAAACAGATGAAGGACGGAAAGGTGACGAGCAAGCAGCAGGTGAACCGCGAAGTAGGTTTCCGCCATTATATGCACGACCATTTCCCGCAGATAAAGATTACGGAGCTGTGTCTGCCGTTCAAAGGCACACGCAACGAATACGATGCCATGCTGAAAGAATTCTTTGAGCAGCATCCAAGCATACACCATTGCATCACACTCA
>ULKO01017480.1_pt1 | contig 31666 bp, 24 predicted proteins | sample 1951091 | NCBI WGS metagenome assembly ULKO01 (sample SAMEA4835494, study PRJEB28245) | human gut metagenome | biome: gut microbiome; material: fecal sample | place: Denmark | collected 2008 | reverse complement strand
TCTGCTTCGCAGCCGCTTCCTTTTCTTTTGCGCTCATTATATCATATTATAAATATTTTGAAAGTTTCCTGTTTTGGTGGGAAGAATTTATTAAATTAATTATCTCTTTTAAGTTGTATGATTGCTTTAATTATGTTAATATTAATTTAATAAAATATTTATGACAGATTTAAGTCTAGAGGGAATTTAGGTCTGTTTACATCTTTATTATTATAATAATTTTCGGAGGACATTTATGTTAGGTAATGTTATCGTAGGACAGTCTGGTGGACCAACTTCCGTAATCAATTCAAGTCTTGCAGGTGTATTCAAGACAGCAAAAGATAGAGGAGCTAACAAAGTATATGGTATGCTTCACGGCATCAAGGGTCTGCTTGACAAGCAGTATGTAGATCTCTCAGAGAAGATTAAGACTGATATCGATATTGACCTTTTAAAGAGAACACCTTCTTCTTATTTAGGTTCATGTCGTTATAAGCTCCCAGAAATATCTGATGACAGAGATACTTACGAGAAGATTTTTGAAATACTTAAAGAACTCAACATTTCATACTTCTTCTACATAGGTGGTAACGATTCAATGGACACTATCAAGAAGCTTTCTGACTACGCTCTTCTTGTAGGCAGTGATATCAAGTTTATGGGTGTTCCTAAGACAATCGATAATGACCTTGCAGTTACTGACCACACTCCTGGATTTGGTAGTGCTGCTAAATTCATAGCCGCTACTATGAAAGAGATTATCCGCGATGGTCTTGTATATGACTATCCAACAGTAACTATCGTTGAGATTATGGGACGTAATGCCGGTTGGCTTACAGCCGCTTCTGCTCTTGCAAGAGGCGAGGATTGTGAAGGCGTAGACCTCATTTATCTTCCAGAAAAGGTATTTGATATTGACCACTTCCTTGAAAGAGTTAAAGAAATCGCTTCTAAGGGACGTTCAATGGTAATCGCCGTTTCTGAAGGTATTAAAGTTATGGACGGAAGATATGTATTTGAACTTTCTGACCACGTTGAATTCGTTGATGCTTTCGGTCACAAGCAGTTAGCTGGTTCTGCTAAGTTCCTTGCTAACAAAGTCGGTTCTGAACTTGGTATCAAGACAAGAGCTATTGAATTATCAACATTACAGCGTTGTGCAGCTCATATGACATCTCGTACAGATATCACAGAAGCATTCAACGTTGGTGGTGCCGCTGTTAAGGCTGCATTTGAAGGCGAGACTGGTAAAGTTGTTGTACTTAAGAGAGTTTCTGATGATCCATATATGTGCATTACAGAAACACACGATGTACACCAGATTGCCAACATCGAGAAGAAAGTTCCACTTGAGTGGATTACTGAAGATGATTTTGTCACAGAAGACCTTATTCACTATATCAGACCATTAATTCAGGCTGAACTTTCACCAATTATGGTTGATGGTCTTCCTAGACATCTTAATGTTAATATGGACTAGTAGTCCAAACAGACTGGCTTCCCTCTTTTATATGCTGGTCTTCTGCTAATCCTTATTATATGTATCTCATATTAGAAGCCTGGTGCGTAAGCATCAGGTTTCTTTATTATATATCAAATTGCACATAACAGAATTCCATTTTTAAAATTCCAGCACTTTATTAACCTATAAGACAAAAATATTTTTGACCTGTTTATTACATTATGATAAAATCGCATTAATATGATTAATATATATGCAACAACGCTATTATAAAACTACTACTATGGAGGATTACTATGTCCCGCAATAAGTTACAAAAGGTACTCGATATTAAATTTATAATCGCTGTAATAATCATCATATTATTATGTGCTGTGCTTGTATACACAAGAAAAGAAGCTAAAAGCAATTACGTTTCTGATGAAAAGATTACAGAAATTGGCTTTGAAAATATAGGTGAGCTTGCAACCCAGTCAGTAACAACCACTACTGTAAGGGTTGAAACCAAAGACCTTAAGCTGTTTAATGTAAGCATACCTTTGACACAATCCAAATACATATATACATATAATACAACTATCAAGGCTGGAATTAATTTCAGCGATGTCAAATGGCAGCTCGGCGACACTGACGATACAAGCCATAACATATATGTAGACATTCCTGAAGTTAAGACTTTATCGGCTGACATTGACCTTGACTCCTTCAAGGTACTGCACGAGGAGAACAACTTTTTCTCTCCTATAACACTTACTGAACATAATGACTCTTTAATCCAGCTAAGAGAAAATGCTTTATCAGACGCAATAAACAGCGGCTTATACGACAGGGCACTTGATAACGCTAAGACTATTCTTACTTCATTTATTAGTCAGGTATACCCTTCAAATGAATATAGCATAATATTCTCGGAGCGTGCTAGTGAGTAATATTACGGCAGATTATGATTTTTAACTAAAATCCTACTGCAATACCATTAAGTAATACACGGCAGATTACGATTTTTAACTAAAATCCTACCATAACACAGACTAATACTATCACAGGTTACCAGCCTATATTAATGTAAGAACGGAGAAAATATATGTTTCGATTATGGTGTAAACTTTTTGATGAGTCCAATCATCTTATGAAAGATATGGTCTATGCTAATCCTGATATGGATATTAACAGAACCAAAAAGATATTTGATGGCATAAAAGAAGCCTGCTATACCTTTGATCTGAGCGAGCCTATATGGCTTGACTCTAATATAGCAGACTTCCAACGCCACTCTAAAGTAAGATTTACTAAAGATAATTTTATTGATTCAATTGACTTTGCTTATATGGAAGTTCAGGTTATTGAAGAAGATTAAATCTCAATATTCTCACCCTTAAGTCCAATATATGCACTATCATCAAGACCGCCTTCGGCGTGGCCTATAAGCCACTTATTAGCAGCCGCAAGAAGTGCATCTTCATTGATATTACTACTGCCAGTATTCTTATTTGAGGTGCTGGCTGTTTTATTATCTATTCTTATATGCTTTGACTTTAATGGATAGTTAGTTCCCTTAGGAAGCACAACTGCCACCTGAAACCCCTTACCATCTATGCCGCAAGGTGCATAATGAAGTGTTGTAGAATACACTTCAACAGCCGTTCCTGCCGGAACCCTGAAAGCCTTTACATTAGCTGTATCATATGTATAATCATCGTTAACATCTGTCAGCAGTCCCAGCATAAGAATCATATCCGTAGCCGCAATATTAATCTCTGAATCCCTGTGATACTCAAGTGCATTAAGCTTTGAATTATGTCCATTACAGTAACCTATCTGAATTGGCATTTCACCATATACAACTGAGGAAATGTCAAGCCTTACAGGAAGTGCTTCAAGCTCCTTTACTGCTGGTTCATATACAACACCCGATGGTATGGGAGTTCTTTTTAATTCCTGTATAAGCTCTGTAAAATCCACATTATCAACTACACGTCCATATTTCTTAAATTCATCATCATTAACTGATAAAATCTGCATACTCTTCTCCATTCCGCTTATTATACTGCCATTTCTTCTATACTTACACTACCGCATTTCTTGCTTCACCCTTAGTAAAAGCTGCAATATTCTCATATACTTCGTCCATAAGTCTTGTTCTTGCTTCTACTGTGCCCCACGCTACATGTGGTGTAATCACAAGCTTTGTGCTATCCTTAATTCTAAGAAGCGGGTTATCCTTTTCTATAGGCTCTTTTCCAAGTACATCAAGTCCTGCCGCAGCAATCTTTCCCTGTTCAAGTGCCTCTGTTAAATCTGCATCATTAACGATAGGACCTCGTCCAAGATTTAAAAGCACTGCACTTGTCTTCATCTTATCAAATGCTTCTTTATTAAAAAGATTATTGGTCTTATCATTAAGTGGTGCGTGGATAGATATTATGTCTGATTTTTTCAAGAATTCATCAAACGCTTCTCTCTCATAAGGCACATCCTGTGTCTTTCCACTTGCTGAATAATATATAACCTTGCATCCGAAATCTGAGGCTATCTTTGCAACACCTTTTCCTATAGTTCCAAGACCAACTATGCCCCATGTCTTTCCTGAAAGTTCGTGGAATACATTGGAAAAATGTGAAAAAATCGGACATTCTGCATACTCACCTGATTTAACATAGTTGTCATAATAGTTCATCTTCTCTATAAGATACAGTCCCAATGCAAATGTATGCTGTACAACTGAGTCCGTTGAATATCCCGCAACATTGGCTACTCTTATATTCTTTTCCTTAGCATAATTAATATCAATATTATTATAACCCGTTGCTGTTTCTGCTATCATCTTTAAAGCTGGTGCACAATCTATAAATTCCTTGTCTGCAACAATCTTATTGATAATAACAACGTCCGGATTAAACTCCGCAGTTCTTTCAAGTGCCTCCTGCCTTGTACTTGTCTGGTAGCTCTTAACCTCACCAAGACCATAGAACTTGTCTACATTAACATCTTCTCCGTATGTAGACGAATCAAGCATAAGAATTTTCATAATAATAATACCTCCATTCTGCCTTTGTATGCCTTTAAAACATAACTTTTCACGGCTTCATTTTCTGACATTTCAATTATACTTCTCTGTAATTTATAATTCAATTGTAAATGTTATCGTTTAATTTTACATAAGTTTTAATTTGTGTTTACAATATCAAAGTGATATACTTGCAATCGTTTTAAGGAATAACATTTTATATATATAATATTAAATATATAATCTTTATTAATAACTTTTTAATCACAAATGGAGAAAGTGAAATATATGAAACGTATTGATTTTGAAAATGGAACTATAACCAATAATATTTTAAATGCAGCTATACCTATGCTTGTGGCACAGATTTTAAGTCTGTTATACAATATTGTAGACAGAGTGTACATTGCAAGAATTCCCGATGTCGGAACAAATGCCCTTGGTGCAGTTGGACTATGCTTTCCAATAATTATGATTATGACCGCTTTCAGCAATCTCTTTGGAAGCGGAGGTGCACCTTTATTCTCAATTAAGAGAGGAATGGGTGATGAAAAAAGTGCTAACACCATTATGAACACTTCTTTTACAATGCTTTGCGGCTCCGCAATTATTCTTATGTGCATATGCCTCTTATTTGCAGCCCCTCTGCTCACACTCTTTGGAGCTTCTGACACAGCACTTAAGTACGCATATCCTTATCTTTGCATTTACCTTATCGGAACCCTTCCTTCAATGATAGCAACAGGAATGAATCCATTTATCAATGCACAGGGATACTCAACAATCGGTATGCTCTCCGTTGCAATCGGTGCTATTGCCAATCTTATATTAGACCCGGTGTTTATATTTATCCTTAATCTTGGAATAAAAGGTGCGGCTGTGGCAACTGTTATTTCACAGCTTATGTCAGCTTCATTTGTAATATATTTCTTAAGATTTAAAGCTGAATTAAAGATAAGCTTTATAAGAAAAAATGAACTGCCACAATGTCTGAATTTTGCAAAAGATATAATCAGCCTTGGTACTTCCGGCTTTGTAATGCAGCTTACTAACAGCCTAGTATCAATATGCTGTAACAATGTTCTCTCAGTTACCGGCGGCGATATTTACATTTCTGTAATGACTATTGTTTCAAGCATACGGCAAATGGTTGAGACACCTATATACGCAATCAACGAAGGTTCTTCACCAATTATCAGTTATAATTATGGTGCCAAAAGACCAGGAAGAGTACGTAAAGCCGGACTTACTATGGGAGCATTAATATTAGGATATACCGCAGTTATGTGGAGCATAATACTTCTTGCCCCTCATATGCTTATTAATATTTTCAGCTCTGATACTTCACTTATGGAAAATGCAGTATCAGCGTTGAAGATATATTTTGCCGCCTTTATATTTATGGACCTGCAATATATCGGACAGACCATTTTCAAATCCCTTAATAAGAAAAAACAGGCTATATTCTTCTCTTTATTAAGAAAAGTATTTATTGTAATACCTCTTACATATATTATGCCTTACGCTCTTAATATGGGAACAAATGGTGTATTTGCAGCCGAACCTGTATCTAATATAATCGGCGGAAGCATATGTTTTATAACTATGCTGTGTACCATTCTCCCCGAACTTAAACAAATGGAAAATGATAGATAATAACGACTTTTCTCCTTGTATTCGACAGACATTGATAGTATAATTCAATTAAGATATTTTGTGCGACAATATATCAATATAATGCCTTAATGGATAACATTTTAAATGTTATTTCAATATATTCTGGCATTATATCTTTTAATGTTGCAACTTATTATAGGTAATTGCAAATGGTCTTAGCAGTTTTCGCAATTACCTACAACTCAATTATACTAGGAGGAGATATTTTATGATTAATTGGAACAATCTTGACACACTTGCAGCTTTTAAGGAATTAAAGGAAACTCCACTTGTTGACCTTAATAAGGTTATGTCGGGCGAAGCTGGTGCTGAACGTGTTAAGACATATAATATTCCTATGGCTGAGGGACTTAACTACAACTTCGCAGCTAAGAAAGTAGATGATACAACTCTTAAGGCACTTGAAAAGCTTGCTATAGAAGCTGAACTTTCAGACAAATTTGCTGCTCTTTACAATGGCGAAGTTGTTAATACCGGCGAGAACAGACTTGTACTCCACCATATGACACGCGGACAGCTCGGTGAAGCTGTTAATGCTGACGGCGTAGACAAGCGTACATTCTATACAACACAACAGAAGCGTATCGCTGAATTTGCTGACAAGGTACATAATGGTGATATTACTAATGGTGCTGGCGAAAAGTTCACAACTGTTGTTCAGATTGGTATCGGTGGAAGTGATTTAGGTCCCCGCGCTATGTATATTGCTCTTGAGAACTGGGCTAAAAAGAATAATTCATTTAAAATGGAAGCTCATTTTATAAGTAATGTAGACCCAGATGATGCATCTGCTGTACTTGCTTCTATTGATGTTGCACATTCATTATTCATTCTTGTATCTAAGTCTGGAACAACTCTTGAGACGTTAACTAATGAATCATTTGTTAAAAATGCTCTTAAGGAAGCTGGTCTTGACCCTGCAAAGCATATGATTGCAGTAACAAGCGAGACCTCACCTCTTGCCAAGAGTGATGATTATTTAGACGCATTTTATATGGACGATTACATCGGAGGACGTTTCTCTTCAACATCTTCTGTAGGCGGTGCTGTATTATCATTGGCATTTGGTCCTGATGTATTCGCAGATTTCCTTGAAGGTGCCTCTGCTGAGGACAAACTTGCATTAAACAAAGACATTCTTAAGAACCCAGCAATGCTTGATGCGCTTATTGGCGTATATGAACGCAATGTACTTGGATATGAATGTACTGCTGTACTCCCATACTCACAGGGCTTAAGCCGTTTCCCTGCACATTTACAGCAGCTTGATATGGAGTCTAATGGTAAGTCCGTCAACAGATTTAATGAACCGGTTAATTACCCTACAGGTCCAGTAATATTTGGTGAACCGGGAACTAATGGACAACATTCTTTTTATCAGCTTCTTCATCAGGGAACTAATATCGTTCCTTTACAGTTCATTGGATTTAAGAGCAGCCAGCTTGAAAATGATGTTACTATTCAGGACAGCACAAGCCAGCAGAAGTTATGTGCCAATGTAGCGGCTCAGATTGTTGCATTTGCGTGTGGAAAAGATGACAATAACCCTAATAAGACTTTCAAAGGTGGAAGACCTTCAAGCATTATAACTGGAGATAAGCTTACTCCTAAGTCTTTAGGTGCTTTGCTTTCTCATTTTGAGAATAAGGTTATGTTCCAGGGATTTTTATGGAATATCAACAGCTTCGATCAGGAAGGCGTACAGCTTGGAAAGGTGCTTGCTAAGAGAGTGCTGGCACACGATACTGATGGAGCATTGCAGGTTTATAGTGAGATGCTTGGGATTTAGGGCGTGAGTTTGCTATTAGTGCATTATAGATGATATGCTATAAATTTCTGTAATATTGGATTTATGATTATATAATTATGGCTTATAACGGACGGAATTAAGGCAGACAGCTGGATGGTTGTGTGGCTGGACTGGCGGGGAGCTCGTTACTTAAGTTATAAGACAATTGGATACTACTAAGCCTTTCCCGATAGGCAGAGAGAACGGACGCACCGCTCCAAATTCGCCATCGTGGCTCAGTTGTCGCTTGCCCAGACCTCGTGTCTGGGCATTGCTGTTTGGTGAGGGGAAAGGCTAAGTTGTATCTCAATTGTACTTATAATACTTGCGTAACAAGCCCCCGCCAACCCACGCTCACACAACCGCCCAGCCGTCCGCCTTAATTCCTGCATTGTGAAGGAATATACAATACACCTCTACAGCTAACTTCACGAACTACAGGTTCCACTGACTTCTACAGCTTTCCAACTACTACATCTTGCCCGCCACACTCCTATCTCCCTTCCCAGCCATATTTCTGCCCTATTATCCGCAACCCCGGTAGTGTGTGCCCCTGCCATCGCAACCCGACAGGGGTGCGGGTAGGGGCTGTGGTGGTGCGTGTGAGGACTGACATTATAAGATAATTGCTGATATTCCTTAGTCATTCCCTCCACCATACAGCAATGCCCAGACACGAGGTCTGGGCAAGCGACAACTGAGCCACGATGGCGAATTTGGAGCGGTGCGTCCGGCACCATAACTCCACCGGGAATGACTTAGTAATATCCAATTATCTTATAGCAGTCTCACACGCACCACCACAGCCCCTAGCCACAGACCGTCCGTTTGTCACAATCACTCGTCACTGCCGTTCGTCCGTCATAATAAATCCGCAGAAACTATATCTGCCTATATCTGTCCCACCAATTCCTTAAGCAGCTTAACCGAATTCTCAATCGCCTGCTTCTCGAATGTAGGGTAATCCATAGTTGCACTGTCATCAGCCTTATCTGAGATTGCTCTTAATATAACAAATGGAACTTTATTAAGATATGCTGCCTGTGCAATTGCTGCACCTTCCATCTCTGTACAGTATCCATCAAAATTAGCTGATATTCTTTCTTTAACAGCCTTATCTGATATAAACTGATCACCGCTTACAACTCTGCCAATATGTGTTCCTATCTCTGGAAGAACCTTATCACAAGCCTCTTTGGCAACATCTATAAGGTGCTTGTCTGCTTCAAAAGACAATACGTCCATTCTTGGAATCTGTCCTAAAGGATATCCAAATCCTGAAGCATCCATATCGTGATGTAATACATCACTTGATATAACAATATCTGCAATATTAATCTCTGCCTTAAGTGAACCTGCAATTCCTGTATTAATAACATAATCAACGCCGAAATCATCTACAAGTATCTGTGTACATACTGCCGCATTTACCTTGCCGATACCGCTTCTTACAACAACAACATCTTTGCCATTAAGCTTTCCAGCCTTAAATGACATACAAGCCTTATCTTCCTGTCTTTCAATTTCCATAGCTTCAACTATCTTAGCTACTTCTTCGTCCATAGCTCCAATAATACCTATCATAATAATCCTCATTTCTGCGCACATTTTTCGCATACTGGTTTGTGTATGGTACGCACAGACACAAATCCACTGTGTGAAAATCTGTTTTCCACACTAATCTCCTGTTATTACTTTATTAGTTAATTATTCACAGTTAAAATGCGTTTTACTTATTGTACCAATTAATCGGCAATATCACAATGTTTGTGTCAGGCTTTATTTTTAAATAATAATTACTATAACATCATAAATGAAAATTATTTGATTTACTCTGATTTTCACCTGAATATTGAATTAATTACATCTTACATAATACAACTCTTTAAAAACTATGATATAATATGACTACTTCGTAGTCACTTAGATGTTTCTTCGAAACTTCGGATGCGTTGAACGCACACAATGCATTTCCGTCTATATAACATTTTTGTACTAACTGACTGTGCGTAGAAATGAGGATAATTATGAAATATACTACAAGAGGCGTATGTTCACGTTCTATTGAATTCGATGTAGTCGATAATAAGGTTACTGGCGTCAAGTTTGAGGGTGGCTGTTCTGGTAATACTCAGGGTGTTGCCGCACTCGTTGAGGGTATGGACGTTAATGAAGCTATCAAACGTATGGAAGGAATTAAATGCGGTTTTAAGCCAACATCCTGTCCTGACCAGCTTGCAACTGCACTCAAGCAATATATTGCCAATAAGTAATTTATGGGAAATATTAAACGCTTCAAACGAATATATATAGAAATAACAAGTTCCTGTAATCTGAAATGCTCTTTCTGTCAGGAAACCAAACGCCCGGCACATTTTATGCCGATTGAAGATTTCGGACATATACTTGATGAAATACGTCCGTATACGAATTATATATATCTTCACGTCAAGGGTGAGCCACTGCTTCACCCACAGCTTGCCGACATACTTTCCCTGTGCAGGGATTGTGGCATAACAGTCAACCTCACTACCAATGGAACGCTTATAAGACAAAGACTTGATATTTTGATTAAATATCCAGTACACCAGATTAATGTGTCTATGCACAGTGCCGATGACAACGACTGCATAGATATGGATACTTATATTAATGATTTGTTCTATTCCTGTGAGACACTACTTGATAAGACTGATACAGAGATTTCGTTAAGATTATGGAACACGAAAAATGAGCCATTTTTATTTGGTGAGCGAAACTGCACTATCAAACGTCATCTTTATATCAATGTGCAAAGTCCATTTGAATGGCCTGAACTTAACGGAAGTTATTATAACGAACGCGGCTTCTGTCAGGGAATACGCACACATATTGCCATATTAAGTGACGGAACAGTTGTACCCTGCTGTCTTGACGGCAACGGCGTTATGGCTCTTGGCAATATACTTGATACTCCGCTTTCTGATATACTTAAAAGCGATAAAAGCAAGGCATTTGTTCAGGGATTCAATGACAAATATGCAGTTGAACCGCTATGCAGGCATTGCAGTTTCAAGGAAAGGTTTTCACACAAAATATAATAACACCGCGTGAATTCTGACACTCACTAATGCAACAGTAAATTACTGCTATAAAATTTTAAATTTTACCATAAACAATAATTATAATTAAGAAAATGAGGATTGGCTATGAAAAAGATTATATTAACAGGTGGTGGTACAGCCGGCCACGTAACACCTAATATAGCATTACTTCCCAGCCTTAAGGAAGCTGGCTACGAAGTATTCTATATTGGTTCATACACTGGAATCGAAAAGACATTAATAGAAAATCTGGACATTCCCTACTATGGAATATCTTCAGGTAAATTAAGACGTTATAAGAGCTTTAAAAATCTTACTGACCCATTCAGGGTTATAAAGGGATATTTTCAGGCACGCAGGCTTATGAGAAGAATTAAGCCTGATATCATATTCTCAAAGGGCGGCTTCGTATCTGTTCCAGTTGTACTTGCAGCTGGACACAAGCACATTCCTGTTATCATACACGAATCAGATATGACACCAGGACTTGCCAACAGAATAGCTATTAAAAAGGCTACAAAGGTATGCTGTAATTTTCCTGAAACTATCAAGTACCTTCCTGCTGACAAGGCTGTTCTTACAGGCTCTCCTATCCGTCAGGAGCTTTTACAGGGTAATAAGCTTGCCGGACTTAAGCTTTGCAATTTCACAAGTGGCAAACCAATAATTATGGTTGTCGGCGGAAGTACTGGTGCTGTTCACGTTAATGAAGCGGTAAGAAAAGTTCTTCCTGAACTTCTTAAAGATTATCAGGTTGTTCACCTTTGTGGAAAAGGCAAGACTGATAACTCACTTAACAACATTGAAGGCTATGTACAATTTGAATATATAAGTGAAGAAATGCGTGATTTATTCGCAATAAGTGATATCGTAATATCAAGAGCTGGTGCTAACGCTATATGTGAATTATTAGCCCTCAAAAAGCCTAACCTCTTAATTCCGCTTTCAGCTAACGCAAGCCGTGGCGACCAGATTCTTAATGCAAAATCATTTCAGGAGCATGGTTATTCAAGTGTATTATTTGAGGAAGACCTTACGCCTGAAAGCTTATTAAAAGCTGTCAATGAACTCTATACTAACAGACAGACATATATCAACGCTATGTCAGAAAGCAAGGAAAGCCACGCTATTCCTATAATAATGAACTTAATTAATTCTACTGCCAGATAAAAAGAATATGCAAAATACATTCCCGTGCCAGGTGCGGTTGTTTGCGACAAACTACATCTTCGCACGGGTGTGCATTACCGGCACATATTGCTTTTTATCTAACAGGGAATTCTATCGGATTTTCCTATTACATAAAATATATATAAAGCACCCACTGTAAGCCGTATATAAATAATATATGATTTGAAACTATTGTAAGAAATTAAGTGGGTGCTTATTTTATCTATTCCACAAAATATGTGTCTGGGTTTATTGGTTCTCCATATTGTGTAAGTTTGAAATACACTCCAGGACCCTCTTCTATATAGTATGCACTTGGGCTTGCCACTGTACCAATCAGCTGTCCGGCTACAACCTTATCCCCTTTTTTCAAATTAACATTTTCTATAAGACCAGTTGTTGTTTCATAACCATTTCCAATTGATACTGTAACTGTTGTTCCTGTTTCTGAAAGATTAGCCACATCTGTTACAATTCCCGATGCCGCCGCTGCAACATTAGTTCCTACCTCGGATTGTATAATTATTGCTGGATTACATTTGTACATTCCAAGACTCTTAAAGAAAATGGTCTCGTCCATATTATAGTCGAGTACAATCTGACCAAGCACTGGCCACGCAAGCTTGTTGCTCTCATCAAATGCAAAATTCTTCATTGCCTCAGCCATAACTTCTTCTGATGATAAAGTCGGTGGAACTGTCGGCTCAGTTTCCTTATCTGCATCGTCAGTGCCAGCTTTATGTGTGTTATAAGTATTATCTGCTTTATTACTGATATTATCTGTATCCACCGCCATACTTGCACCAGCATTAGCTTCCTGTAATTCATCATCGATATTCCCCAGCACATCGTCCGTCACATCTTCTGTCTTTATTGCAACATCTTCCTGAGTTTCATTAAGATTAACAATGTTATTCTCATTATTTCTATTGGAATTAACGCTTCTTACCACCGAAATTACTCCTATAATAAGTGTTGCAATAATTCCTAATGATATAACGATTGAAACTATCTTTGTCTTACTGGCTGTGTTCTTATCCATATTAACCTCCATTCCTGCCCATAAAGGGCATAAAGTCCGGTGCTGTAGGTAAAACCTACAGTTATCAAAACCTTTCTATGTTAATATGCTTTCCATAATCCTGCGTATTATTCACTTATTATATTTATTTTATTATAAAATGTTTCTATAATATCTTCATAAGATGAGCCAGCCTTTGCCATACAATCTGCCGTATATACGCTGACACCAAAGCCTTCTCCAACACCGATTGTCGTTATCTTAACGCCAGTCTGCATATATTCAATACTAAAATTGGGCGAATTAATACCAAGTACATATGCAAATTCACTTCCCGACATAACAACATTCCCTATCTGAAGCTTTAACACATAACCAGCTTCATTCTTGGATACAATCTGAATTTGCTGTGCCAGATTATTTTTATCAAGATTAATGCTGTCGTATTTTTTCTCAAATGAATTAACAAAATCTTTATTGCTTATAGTCTTAACAACAAGATAGTCCTGTGCATTTTTATCATTATTACACTCCACTGCTGAAAGATAAGCATACTCATCACCTAGTATTGAAGCCCCTGAAAGCGTGCTTCCAGATGTTATATATGTATATCTTGCCTCAATATACTTATCGTTATACCTGATTGCAAGTCCACTTGTCGCAGCCGTGCAGTCCTTAACAAGATTATAATTATCCTCGTAATCCTTCCCCCATTTGCTTTTCATCTGCTGTGTCGTCATATATTCCATTCCAAGCTCACTGCTGTCTATAATCATTTGCTCACCCATAAGCCTGTATACATCTGTCCTTATCATAATGCTTTCTGCTTTAAGAACTTCTACTTCACTGCTCATATAAAGCCTTTTGGCAAGCACCATCGCCACAAACCTGTCAACACCTACCTCCTGCGTGGCATTTCTGTATTTTACAATCACTTTTCTTCCATCGCTGTAATCTTCATTCACAGGCGTGTACACAACTCCTGTAACATTCAGTGTAACAATAGTCGGTATAAGCAGATATATGGCGATAAATACAATTACCGCCGCACATTTTTTCTTTCTATAACTATATGAATTGCTTAAAAAAATTCTATCCAACATTCAGTACTCCTTTATGTCTGCACTTATATGGCGCATATTAAAGAGTATGAATTATGGATAGAATTTATTCTTGTTATTACTGTACTTTAACTGGTGTCTTAGTAAGCTTCCAGATTTCTGTAGCGTACTCTTCTATAGTTCTGTCCGATGAGAACTTACCAGCCTTGAACGAATTAATCATAACTGTCTTAGCCCAGCTCTTCTCATCTCTATATCTTTCATCAATCTTCTTCTGTGCATCTGCATAAGAACAGAAATCTTTAAGGATAAAGTAAGTATCTGCCCTTCTGCCTTCCTGTGTATTAAGAAGTGAATTGTAAATATCTCTGAACATCTCTGGGTCTTCCTTAGAATACTTACCATTGATAAGTTCCATAAGAACTTCTCTTATATCCTGATCATTGTTGAAGATTTCCATTGGGTCATATCCGCCCTCATTCTCATAACGTATAACTTCGTCTGAGCTAAGTCCGAATATAACTGCATTGTCTGCTCCAACTTCCTGTACTATCTCTACGTTAGCACCGTCCATTGTTCCAAGCGTCATAGCACCGTTAAGCATAAACTTCATATTACCTGTACCAGAAGCTTCCTTAGAAGCTGTTGAAATCTGCTCTGATACATCTGCTGCTGCAAATATAATCTCAGCATTAGATACTCTGTAGTTCTCTATGAATACAACCTTAATCTTGCCATTGATAGACTCATCATTATTGATTACTTCTGCTACATTATTGATAAGCTTGATTGTCTGCTTCGCAATCTTGTAACCTGCTGCTGCCTTTGCACCAAATATAAATGTTCTAGGCACAATATCCATATCTGGATTCTTCTTAATCTCATTGTAAAGATACATTATGTGAAGAATATTAAGAAGCTGTCTCTTATATTCGTGAAGTCTCTTTACCTGAACATCAAATATTGAATCCGGATTAACATCTATTCCATTATGCTCCTTAATGTACTTAGCAAGTCTTACCTTATTCTTATGCTTAATCTGCATAAATTCCTGTCTTGCTTTTTCATCATTAACATATACTAAAAGCTTCTCTAACTGCTTAAGGTCTGTTATCCAGCCGTCACCAATCTTGTCTGTAATCCAGTCTGCAAGAAGTGGATTAGCGTGAAGAAGGAATCTTCTCTGTGTAATACCATTAGTCTTGTTGTTGAACTTCTCTGGCATCATCTCATAGAAGTCCTTAAGCTCCTGCTTCTCTAAGATTTCTGTGTGAAGCTTTGCAACACCGTTAACAGAGTAGCCTGCACATATAGCAAGATGTGCCATCTTAACCTGCCCGTCATAGATAACAGCCATCTTTCTAACCTTTTCCTGATCTCCAGGATATTTAGCTTTAATCTCTTCTACAAATCTTCTATTAATCTCTTCTACTATCTGATAAATTCTAGGAAGAAGTCTTGAGAATAATTCGATAGGCCATTTTTCAAGTGCTTCTGCCATAATAGTATGGTTAGTATATGCAACTGTCTTAGTTGTGATATCCCATGCCTCATCCCATTCAAGACCATTTTCATCCATAAGAATTCTCATAAGCTCTGCAACTGCAACTGTTGGATGTGTATCATTAAGCTGGAATGTAACTTTCTCATAGAGCTTTCTTACATCACCGTTGTGCATACTCTTATATCTGTCAACAGCTCTCTGTACTGATGCTGATACGAAGAAATACTGCTGCTTAAGTCTTAATTCCTTACCAGCATAGTGGTTATCATTAGGGTAAAGAACTTCTACTATATTCTTAGCAAGGTTCTCCTCCTCAATAGCCTTCTGGTAATCACCTTTATCAAATGAGCTTAAGTTAAATGTATTAACTGGCTCTGCATCCCATATTCTAAGTGAATTAACTGTGTTATTGCCATATCCAATAACAGGAAGGTCGTATGGAACGGCTATAACTGAACGGTAATCTTCCTGAACGAATATATCACGTCCTGATGCTTCATCTCTGTAAGAACGTACATATCCACCAAACTTTACTTCATACTTGTATTCAGAACGCTTAATCTCAAATGGATTGCCATCCTTTAACCAGTTATCTGGAACTTCTACCTGATATCCGTCCTTAATCTCCTGCTTAAACATTCCGTACTTATATCTTATACCACAGCCGTATGCTGGATATTCAAGTGTAGCTAAAGAATCAAGAAAACAGGCTGCAAGTCTTCCAAGACCACCATTACCAAGTGCCGCATCAGGTTCCTGATCTTCGATAACATTGATATCAAGACCTAATTCTTCAAGAGCTTCTTTTATCTCATTGTACTTAGTAAGATTAATCATATTATTGCCAAGTGCACGACCCATAAGGAATTCCATTGACATATAATATACAACCTTAGGATCTTCCTTATCATATGTCTTATGAGTTGCTATCCACTTATCTATTATAAGATCTTTAACTGCATATGCCACTGATTGGAACACCTGCTGTTTGTCAGCTTCATCTATGTTCTTTCTATACAAAGACTTACAATTGCTTACGACCTTCTTCTTAAATTCTTCTTTGCTAAAAGATACTGCTGTGTCTGTCATACTGTATTCTCCTCCTTATATATAGATATACCCAATCTGTATACCTTTTATTACCAAATTAAGAGTTAATTAATCATCAACTCCGCTTTCCAACTGCATCTCCAGCCAGAAATACTATATAAGTAAATTATACACGATTACCACACCTATTGCAATTTAATAAACTTATTTTAGTGTAAATACAACATAAAATTGTTAAAAAAACAACATACTTTTAAATCAAAAAATATTACTGTCTAAAACACTTCTCTTTTAATAGGAATTGTTTTAAACAGTAATATTCTATAATTATCATTCAAAATAATAAATATATTGTTTTATCTACATTTTTCTATATAACTTATTCTGATGTAACTGGTTCCAGCGTTATATTTCCACTACCAATCTGCGATTTATCCAAAATCGCTGAAACATTAACATCCACGAAACCTTTTTTATTTTTAAATACTTCGTCTTCTAATTTTATTCTAAGATTTTGTTCTTCTTCTGATAATTCCAAGCCTTTTATATCGTGTGTGGAAAATCCTATCAGCAGACACCGCTCGTCTCCTCCATAAAATTCAGCACTAATATTTCCTGATACCTTTTCATCCGTATTATTTAATATTACTGTATCCTTTATATTACCATTAGTATCTAATATATAAATATAATTATCATATTTTTTAAATTGCTCATCAAGAGGCTTTCCACTCAAAGCCATCAGATTAACACCCTTATATATATAGATATAGTTTCCATCATAATTCTTTAAATGTACATAACCATAGTCTTTTTCGTGCTGTAATTCCTGTACATACAAATCTTTGATATCTCCTGTACTTATATTAAGCTTTTTAACCATATAATTATCTTTATCAACACAAGTAAAATATAAGTTGCCATCCTTATCAAAATACGTTTCACTATTCCAATTTATAATCGTTGATGATATTTCAGGGTACTTTTCATTCATATCACACAGTCTACTCACCTTGTCTGTAGAGATATCTATCTGTTCTATATAATATAAGCTTTTATCGGCAGATACTCCACTTAACCAATTCACATATATCTTATCCTCTATTGGATATAACGATACTCTTTCATAATAATTATATTCACTCACATACTCTTTAACAACATATGCCTGTTCATCTGAATTCAAAGAAACCGCACATATAAACAGTGAATTATCCCCTGATAATTCATAATACAGCTTACCATTAGTTATACAGGCGTTCTTACTATTTTTATTAACTGACAATCCATTTATTGATAAAGTCTTCTCTTCCTTCTTATCTCTCATCGTCTTATCATAAGAAACAAGTATATCTTTTTCCTCAGTTTTCTCAATCATATATAATCTTTGATTATGATACCATATCTTGCTTCCTACACAGATATTCTGTGATATATATGCCTCACATTCATCTGTTCTATGGTCGCAATCAACCTTAGAACATAATGGTATCGTCATATCTTTAATCATATCATAATAATATATATACATATTACTATTATTAATAACTGGTGCACCGTCTATGTAATAATATCCTGTCTCCGATGCAGCTGCGGAACCCGCCATATAATACTGCGGTGCATTATCGTCATAAGTATATGAAGAATACCTGTAATCATCAGTTACTGTTGATTGATTAGATTGCTTATCACCACAGGCAGATATTCCCAGCATTGTAACTACTGCCATTATTATTAATATTATTTTTTTCATAGCCGATACACCTCTTTCTAATATGCTAAATCAATATAATACCTGTCACATTATGTTTATACTGTTCTTACTAATTTCAGTATATCTATCCAAGCGAACATTTCAATACCATTGGCGTGAACTGTCATTTTTTGGCGTGAATTGTACCTCATCTCACCTATTTATATAAAAACGTGGAAAAAAATTGTAATCATACAACCTTCTTCCACGCTTATTACTATTGATTATATTTTCTATTTATCATTCAAAATAATAAAGATATACATCCTCTAAATCTATATCATTGTCCACCCTTACAGCCTCCTCTGGAAGCTCATCTCCGACAAGCCTTAATACCATACCGTTCTTTCTCTGCCTGATATTTCCTATATGGTACTTTCCCTGCAAATCAGCTACATCTGAAAGAGTGCAGACAACTTCACCAACCTTGCCCTGCATATTCTCTATAAGCTGTGAAGGTGTTCCTGTTGCAATTATCTCACCATCCTTTAACAAAAGCACTTTATCCGCTATACACTCAATATCACTTACAACGTGAGTTGCGAATAATATAATCTTATCTCTGGATAATTCAGCAATATAATTACGGATACCTATTCTTTCCTTAGGGTCAAGACCTGCTGTCGGTTCATCAAGTATAAGTATCTTTGGGTCACCCAATAACGCCTGTGCAAGAAGCACTCGCTGTTTCATACCACCAGAGAAACCTCCTATCTTCTTATACGCAACTGATGTAAGATTGACCACTTCAAGCAGCTCATCTATCTGCTGACTGACTTTCTTAACCTTTATATTGCCATTCTCATCTACACTTTTTACAGCTTTGACACCTTTAATCTCTGCCATATACTTAAGAAATGCCTTTGGTGAAAACTCCTCATAAAAGCCCTGCTGCTGTGGCATATATCCTACAACTCCACGAAACTTCGCCCCAAGCTTTAATATATCTCCATTAATTGATGTATTGTTGATTATCCCATCATCACCACAATATGTTATGCTTCCACCATTCTTATCACGTCTGACATTATCGGTTATAAGATTAATCATCGTACTCTTGCCAGCGCCGTTAGCACCAAGTATTCCATATACTCCTGGTGTAAATGTATAGCTTATCCCTTTCAAAGCTTTTACATTTCCATATGTTTTCTTTAAATCTGTAATCTTAAGCTCCATAATAACCCTCATTTCTGCGCACATTTACTCACGCCAGACAGCTTTTATTTAATGGATATTCTATCTATATGAAATGTTATTTTATATTTTTACGATACGTTACATATGTCATAGCACACATTATTACACTCATAACAAGAAGCAACGCTATGCTTTTTGTGTTATAACCATACATTCTAAACATTCTGTTAATATCCATACCAACAACTATTGATAGCCTTTGCGCCCAATTTACGCCTAATATATATATAATGTGTGGTATCAACATAACAAATGAAACCATTAACGATACTTTATAACTAAATCTATACGATATAATATAAGCTATAAACGCAATCACCAGCATCCATACAAGTCTGTATATACTACACAGAATAATATATGACCGTATACTAATATTAACCGGACAATCTTTAAACATCTGTAAGCACCATATACTTTGTGTAAGCTGGTTGTACTCATAACGTCCCATTATGTTATGAATATTGATTATAGTTGATAACAGCCACAACAGTGTCGTTATTATGACAACCTTTAACATTTTATTATTCCATAACCGAACTCTTCCTTTAGCAGAACGTATATGCGCTGTCATTTTATTCTGCCTTTCAAAAGCATAATCGCCTGCAAATAATAATATGACAATAATAATACTAATAAGATTCATACTCTCATTATTAGAGAACATTCTCTCTCCTAATATATCATCGTAATTAACCGGATTAACTATAACTACAGAGGCAGCCTTTGTCTTACTAACCTCATTGACATAATCGACCGCTGCCCGCATTGTATCAATATTCCTTTGTTCTTTTGCCAGCATTTCCTGCTGATATAATCTTACTTTATCATCCTGCTGTGTTCTGTCTAATTCATCTTGCAGATTAGTGATATAAGCCTCTACTTCTTCATCAGGTGTATATCCATCGAATTCCTTATAGAACTCATTAACCTTATAACTTATATTACTGTAATCCACTCCACGCTGAATTTTAAATGTCACAAGTACATATACCAATGCAAGTATAAAGAGAATTCCCTTCTGTATTACAAGTGTCTTATATATCTCCATTAACAGAAGTGGCATTCTATACATAAGCTTCTGTATCAGTATATGAATTTTATCAAGCATAATATCTATAATATTCTTCTTTCTGATAGTATACTTTGATGAATATACAGCTATACTTCCAATAAGGCTTACAACTAACATTACAGCAGTAATAACAAATGTAGTCGTGCTGATATCAGTTATGAATCCATCTCTTCCCCAGTTCTGATATTTAAGATAAGATGTTCCAGCGAACAATATATTCATTATATTGATATATTTGAACATATTAAGCTGACTATTGTATGAAACCTTATTATACAGCAGATATTCACACAAAAATATTACTATTACCAATGTAACCGCAACTTTATAATTACTTATAAGATTAATTGCAAAATATATAAATAACCCTATAGTAAGCATTGCCAGTGCATATACCAGACAATATATAACAAAGAACTTATTAATACTTATGGCATATGGAAACATATTAAACATACTTGAATTCTGTATATATACCCCCTCAGAACTTCCATATACATATGTATATATTGCATACAATACTCCGTTATACAGAAACGATAGAACAATATTATATATAATTATAATTCCACATCGTACTATTGGCAGCAATATGCGACCACGCCTGCTTGTTCTTACAAGAACCTGCACTCCATTATCTGACTCCTCTGTAAAATATATAATAATAATGGTAAATACTATTATATACAGAAGCGGCATCGTTCTGTTCGTCACCAGTTTTTCAATAGCTGCTGTATTACACATTCCTATATCAACAGATGGACAGCTTTCTTTGTCCTTCATCTGTTTACTTGCATTAAGTATATAGAAGCTGTCATCTCCTCCAAAAAGTGTACTTTGTAATATCCTGTTATAATTCTTTGACTTGTTGTCTGCATTATAGCTTTCAATATATTTCTCTTTTTCCTTAACTAAAGCTGCCGCTTCTTGTATATACTTACTGTCTTCTTCCTTATATTGTTCATATGCTTTGATTAACCTTTCTGCTGTAATTCCGACATTATCATTATTAATATTATCGTAATCACTGATTATCTGTCTGTAATAATAATATACTTTATTATCCTGATTATAATTAATCTGATAAAGGCTTATACATATCATTGCTATAAACAGACACACTATGCAAAGTAGACTTTTTCTTACAATTCTTACAAGTTCCATACGCCTTCACCTCACCCATAACTTATTCAGGTGTAATCTGCTCCAAAGTTATAGCACCACTGCCAATCTGAGATTTATCCAAAATGGCTGAAACACTGACAACTGGACTTCCCTTTTTATTTTTTCTACTTTCTTCTATAAGTTCCGCCCTAAGAGCTGTTTTTTCTTCAGATAACTCCAGACCTTTTATACCATATGTGCTAAATACAATAAGAAGACATCTGTCATCTCCTCCATAAAATTCACCTGAAATATTTCCACTTGCTGTATCATCTGTTCCATTCAATGTTACTGTATCTTTTACATTACCATCTGTATCTAATATATATATATTATTGTCGTATTTTTTTAATTTTTCTTCAATACTCTTTCCATCAAGTGCTTCTCCATTGACTTTTTTATAAATATATAAATACTTACCATCATAATTTTTCAAACTCACATACCTGTAGTCTTTTTCGTGCTGCATTTCCTGCGAATATATATCTTTGATATCCCCTGTACTTATATTAAGCCTTCTGACTATGTACTTATTATCATCTACACATGCCAAATATATATTACCCTCATTATCATAACGTGTCTGTACACACCAATCTGTATACAGAATAGTTGATGCTATCTCAGGATACTTTTCATTCATATTACACAGCCTGATAACCTCATCAGTTGATGTATTAATCTGTTCTATATAATACATATACTCACTGGCAGATATTCCACTAAGCCAGTTAATATATATCTTATCCTCCATAGGATATAATGTCAGTCTCTCATGATAGTGATATTCGCTTATGTATTGCTTCACTATATATGCCTGTTCATCTGAATTCAAAGAAACAGCACAAATATACATTGAACCATCTGCTGACAATTCATAGTATAATTTGCCATTAATTATACATGCATTATAAGGATTAGAATTGACTGACATTCCATTTATTGACAAAGTCTTCTCTTCCTTCTTATCCCTCATTGTCTTATCATAAGAAACAAGTATATCTTTTTCTTCTGTTCTCTCAATCATATATAATCTTTGGTTATGATACCATATCTTATTTCCCAGACAGGCATCCTTAGACATATATGCCTCACACTCTTCTGTCCTATGGTCACAGTCTATCTTTGAACATAATGGTATGGTCATATCTTTCACCATATCATAATAATATATATACGAATTCCTATTATTATTAACAGGCGCACCGGCTATATAATAATATCCTGTCTCTGATGCCGCCGCATTATCCGACATATAATACTGTGGTGCATTGTCATCATATACATATGAGGAATACTTATAATCCTCAGATGATGTCTGATTTGTTACCTTGCCCGAACACGCTGTCATAACTAATGCTGTTGTAACTGTCATCATAATTAAAAATATCTTTTTCATAGCCGATACGCCCCTTTCTTTATTCAAAACTTAAATATTTTATTATTCTAACCAGTAATCAAAATCTCCCCATTCATCAACGCTAAAATTAAAATATATATATCCATCATAATCAATGTCGAATGAATAAGCTGTATAATGGAATACATATGTTGCCACTGATGTTGTGTATCCATATTCATCTACATAATCCATATTATCTATTGTAACATTATCACTTGTCTTGCTCCAACCTTGTGGAATGATATTTATAACCCAACCATAAGCACCTTCATCATATGCATATTCAACATAAGCTGTTATAGAAATATCCACATTATGCGAATCGTCAAGTACATAATTGGAAGTAGCTGTTACCGTCACTGCCCCTTCCTGTGATGCCTGTGCTTTCTGTGGATTAATAAATACTACAACAGCAATAAATGCTATGATAGCCGCTGTTGCCATTTTACCTATTCTCTTTATTCTCATAAAATTCATAATATTTTCTCCTTTCGGCAAATATCTTTAGTTACTCGGTTACTAACTAAATATTATCTATACCTCCTCCTTTCTTAATTAAATTTAACTCTTTGTTGCACTAATACTAAATATTAAGAACTGAGCTCTTGGTTCTTTATAATTAATGCACAAAGTATTTATACTGTCAGTCTAGCTCATTAGACCTATCCTGTCAATTAATTTTACTTTTATTTATTACATATTAGCTACCACAATGTTCATTCCCATTATGTTATTAATCATAATATCTATCTATTATTTCATAATCTACACTTGTTTCACCATAACAATCTGCGTATGCTTTTATCTTATATTTTATATTTAAACCGTCAGAGTTGCTTATCGTGCAATATCTTACTCCGTAATCTTGATATATTTCTTGGTTCTCATCAACAAAAACTAAATAGCCCTCATAACACTCTATACTTAAATATACATTATTCATTTCAACCCAATATCCATCAGCATAATCGTATAAAATACTAACTATTACATCTGCAGTCAATTCATTAGTATCTATATCTGTAAGCGTTAAATACATTACTGACTTAGCAGAATATTCCCTCATCATTTGCATATCATCTTCTGAATATGAACTTACATATAAAACATCATCAGCCTTAGCTTCATTAACTGGCATTGTGCATATTAATATTGCTAATAATATATTCGTAATAAATATTTTTTCTAATCTTTTCATAATAACCTCTATCCCTTTCCTAACTAATTTATTCATTTATACTATCAGAACTGCCATCCGGATATTTTACAACAACTTTAACTAAATTGCCGTCATCATCAATGACCTCTTGATATGACTGGACATATTGTCCACCCGTTCCTAATACTTTCCCATCGACTTCCTTCTGCTCTGTCCTAATTACCTCCTCTTCTGCCTGTTCTTCATCTTCTATCTGTACGCTCTCATCTGTATGCTCTATCTTTTCAATAACATCTGTACTTCTATTAACTTCATTACTGCCGGCTTCTACATACTGCACCGTAGGCTTTATGAATAATGCAGCCATAACAACCGTCAATATCAGTAATGATACTGCCACCTTGCTGGTACTGGCACTTTGAGGCTTCATTATATTACCTATTCTATTAATCGTAATTCTGTAATCATTATTAAATCCCAGCACCCTTACTTTTGTCACATTGCCTTTATAAGCACTATTTAACAATATATTGGCATATTTCTTACTCCAGTCCTCATCGTCCCTATGTCTGTTACAGCAGTCATAATCACAGCTTAACTCTATATATTCTGCATAATACTTATAAAACATCCATACCAGCGGATTGTACCAATATATAACCGCTGCTATACCTGTTATTATCTTGATAATATGATGTCTGTGGCGTATGTGCGTATACTCGTGCTCATAAAGATATGGTACGTCTTCATCATTGACTGCATATGATATATAAACCTTAGGTCTGACAACACCATATACCAATCCAGAAGATATATAATCACTTCTGTATACTTTCACTCTTTTACCGCCAGCTAGTATCTCCTGTGGAATACTTGTAGATAATCCGTTCCTGAATTTCATATCAGCTAACATATTACGCAGAAATATCACAACAATTCCAAGCAGCCATATGACCGCTAATATTTCATACATATTTATTGTTATTCCCGTCACACTATCTGTGTAACTCACTTCTGACAATATGTCTGTTGATACTATTTTTATATTGAATCTGATTGACAGTGGTATCAGAATTCTGACCCACACTAAAGACATTAACAGCAGCTTAAGCTTCGCTGACTTTATACGCATTAATCCGCATATCAGCAGGCATATTAATATAGCTGCCATTACTCTGATATTATTCTCCAAAACGTCTGTATATAACTTTAACCCCATCATATGTATACCCCCACTCACTGATGTATACGGATTGCCATAAGCCTTCCACTTTACACAATCCCCATTGTGTTATTTATCTAACCCAAATTGCCTTACTATCTCCTGTCTTTCCTCGTCCGTTATCCCCCTTGCACGAACAAAAGCCGCCACAAATTCCGGCAGCGAACCGTCAAATCTTGAATCTATGGTATTCACGCTCTCTATTGACTGTGCATCTTCTTTCTTAATTATAGATGTGACTATTGCATTCTCGGACTTTATTATTCCGCGGTCACTCAGTCTTTTTATAACTGTATATGTGGTTGACTTCTTCCAGTCAAGCTTTTCCCTGCATAATCTCACCAGCTCTGTGCTCTTAACCGGTTCATTCTCCCACAATATCTTACAGAAGTTATACTCACTTTCATATATTACTGGCTGCATATTAATCTGCACCTCTCTTATCTGATATTTATAGCCTTAGTCTAAGTCACTAAACCTTATTTGTCAATATATATTTTCACAAATATTTATACATCAACCCAAAAACTGTAAATATTAAAAAATCAGGAGAAAATTCGCACAACTGTAATTTTCTCCTGATATATTAAAGTTCTATATTAGTTCTTCTCAACCGCAAGCACAACCTTCTCACCATTGATATCCCAATCCTTAGTGAATCCTGCTGTCTTACCTGTTTCTATAGTATTTGCAAGAACAACGCTCTTAATCTGCTCTTCGTTCTTCTTCATAAGGTCTGCTAACTTGTCATTACCGTCTACATATACAGTAATCTTGTCCATAACCTCAAAACCGGCATCCTTACGCATTGTCTGAATCTTACTTACAATTTCTCTTACGAAGCCTTCCTCGATAAGCTCTGGTGTAAGGTTAGTATCCATAACAACTGTGATACCCTTATCAGAACTTGCTACAAAACCTTCCTTCTGAGTCATCTCTATAAGAACATCATCCTTTTCAAGAACGATATCTTCACCATCAGCATTGATTGTAAATGAACCCTTAGTATTAAGCTCATCCATAGTTGCATTGCCATCAAGTGTTGAAAGCGCAGTTCTTATAGCATTAAGATGCTTGCCATACTTTGGTCCAAGTGTCTTTAACTGTGGCTTGAATGAGTATGAAGTAAATGCTCTTACATCATCTGTATACTCAACTTCCTTAACATTAAGCTCATCTGCTATGATAGCTGTAAAGTATTCGTTTAACTTCCAGTCAGCCTTGATGTACAGCTTGCCGATTGGCTGTCTGTTCTTGATATTAGTTGAGTTACGGCATGCTCTTCCGATAACAACAGCATTTAATACATCTTCCATGTTATCTTCAAGTTCCTTGTCAATCCATTCTTCCTTGACTTCTGGGAAGTCGCAGAGGTGGATACTGATAGGAGCTGTCTTGTCTATACTGCATACAAGGTTTCTGTAAATGCTTTCTGTCATAAAAGGAATCATAGGTGCTGCTGTCTTGCAAAGTGTTACAAGTGTTGTGTAAAGAGTCATATAAGCATTAATCTTATCCTGCTCCATACCCTTTGCCCAGAATCTTTCACGGCATCTTCTTACATACCAGTTAGAAAGCTCATCTACAAATTCCTCAAGTGCTCTTGCTGTCTCTGTAATCTTGTAGTTAGCGAGATTGTTATCAACAGTCTTAACAAGAGTATTAAGCTTTGAAAGAATCCATTTATCCATAACTGGAAGCTTATCATACTCAAGTGTATACTTAGTAGCATCGAAGTCATCAATGTTAGCATAAAGTACAAAGAACGCATATGTGTTCCAGATAGTTCCCATGAACTTTCTCTGACCTTCTGTAACAGCCTTGTCATGGAATCTGTTAGGAAGCCATGGTGCTGAGTTCTCATAGAAGTACCAGCGGATAGCATCTGCGCCGTGCTTTTGTAATGCGTCAAATGGATCAACTGCGTTACCCTTTGACTTACTCATCTTCTGTCCATCTGCATCCTGAACGTGACCAAGTACGATAACATTTTCATAAGGTGCTTTATTGAAAAGAAGTGTTGATATGGCAAGAAGTGAGTAGAACCAGCCTCTTGTCTGGTCAACGGCTTCTGAAATGAACTTAGCAGGGAACTGCTGTTCAAACACTTCCTTATTCTCAAATGGATAGTGGTGCTGTGCAAATGGCATTGAACCTGAGTCGAACCAGCAGTCGATAACTTCTGGAACTCTCTTCATCTTGCCCTTACATTTAGGACAAGTACAAGTAACAGCATCAATATATGGTCTGTGAAGCTCGATATCATCTGGACAGTTATCAGAATGTTCCTTTAATTCTGCCTTGCTTCCGATAGATAACATTTCTCCACAATCATCACATACCCAGATATTAAGAGGAGTACCCCAGTATCTGTTACGTGAAATTCCCCAGTCCTGAACATTTTCAAGCCATGCTCCAAAACGTCCAGTTCCGATAGTTTCTGGTATCCAGTTGATTGTCTTATTATTAGCTATTAAGTTAGCCTTAACTTCTGGGTCACTCATCTTAATAAACCATGATTCTCTTGCATAGTAGATAAGTGGTGTATCACATCTCCAGCAGAATGGATAATCATGCTCAAACTTAGGAGCATCGAATAACTTGCCCTCTTTATCAAGGTCTTTAAGTACTTCTGGGTCTGCCTTCTTAACGAAAAGTCCTGCATATGGTGTTTCCTTTGTAAGTTCACCCTTTCCGTCAACGAACTGTACGAATGGAAGGTCATACTTACGTCCAACCTTGGCATCATCTTCACCAAATGCTGGTGCAATATGAACGATACCAGTACCATCTGACATAGTTACATAGTCATCACATGTAACAAAATGTCCCTTCTTGTGCTGCTTAGCTGCAACATCTGCCGCACACTGATATAATGGCTCATATTCTTTATATTCAAGGTCTTTACCCTTGTAAGTTTCTAATACTTCGTAATCAACGCCTGCACCGCTACCTACTTCTGTGCCTTCTTCTACTGCTGTACCATTAACTGTCTGACCTGCCTTAACTGCAAGTCCACCAAGTACCTTATCAAGAAGTGCTTCTGCCATATAGTAAGTATAGCCATCTGCTGCCTTAACTTTAACGTATGTTTCTTCTGGGTTAACGCAGAGTGCCACGTTAGATGGAAGTGTCCAAGGTGTTGTTGTCCATGCAAGGAAATATGCATCTTCACCTACACACTTGAAACGTACTACTGCCGAACGCTCCTTAACAGCCTTATAACCCTGTGCTACTTCGTGTGATGAAAGTGGTGTTCCACAACGTGGGCAGTAAGGAACAATCTTAAAGCCCTTGTATAAAAGACCCTTATCCCATATCTGCTTTAAAGCCCACCATTCAGACTCGATGAAGTTATCATCATATGTGATGTATGGATTATCCATATCAGCCCAGAAACCAACTGTAGATGAGAAATCTTCCCACATACCCTTGTATTTCCATACGCTTTCCTTACATTTCTTGATGAATGGCTCAAGACCATACTCTTCAATCTGTTCCTTGCCGTCAAGACCTAATTCCTTCTCAAGCTCAAGCTCAACTGGAAGTCCGTGTGTATCCCAGCCGGCCTTACGTGGAACCATATAACCCTTCATTGTTCTATATCTTGGAATCATATCCTTTATAACTCTTGTAAGAACATGTCCGATATGTGGCTTACCATTAGCTGTAGGAGGTCCATCATAAAATGTATATGTCTCCCCCTTCTTGCGGTTATCAATACTCTTCTGGAATATATCATTATCCTTCCAGAACTTTTCGACCTGTTTTTCTCTGTCTACGAAATTCATATCTGATGAAACTTTCTCGTATACCATTGTGTTACTCCTTTCAAATCATTTACTTAATCGTAACGATATCAGCTTGCTTTATTGGTGCTGTAACAAATGTCGTTACATATGCAAAAAAGCCCCTGCCGTAATACGACAGGGGCTGAATCAACTTAACCTATATCAATTACGACATACCATCATATGCGTCCCTTGTAACGGTAGGATTACCGTCCTTACTTACTTTTCGTAATATAATACCATCCATAATTTTACCAATAATATCATACTACAAAGTTCTGCAAGGATGCTTGGAAGTGATATTCAACTATGCTCTACTCACACCGGCTTCCACCCTCCCGGCTCGCTATTGCTTTCTTTCATAATCTACTGTCTTCGTCATCGCAGATAATGTGATTGTATATAATTGATCTTAAAATGTCAATAATTAAGCTGTATTATTTATTATAATTTATCACAAAATTTCCTGTTATTGTGTTACATGTATTGCTTTAGTCCTGCTATGCCCGTCCTTTTCTGCGTTCAACACCTTTTTCTTTATAATATTGTGCTTTATCAGCATACATCCGTTCCTCAGATTCACGCAGCATTTCATCAAAGCCTGTTATTACGTTCTCCCTCCAGATAACACCGGCTGCCATATTCACAGAACGCTCTTTCATTAGTTCTTTTAACTCTGTTATATGCTTTATTAATGTATTCTCGTCTATCTGTGTACAGATTACAAGGAATTCATCACCACCTATACGGAACACCCTATCTTCTCCAAACACATCCGTAAGACATGCACATGCATTTAGAATAAGTCTGTCACCAGCCTCGTGTCCCATCGTATCATTCACATACTTAAGTCCTGTAACATCACAATATACAACGCCTATACTTTGTTTTTTATCTATATTATCTACACATGCACTCATTGCAAAGCGGTTTCCTATATTAGTCAGGGCATCCTTATAGCTCATATTCTCAAGCTTTCTTATCGTATTCCTGCGCTTTATACACGATATAATAAAAGCTCCCATAATCTCAAGTATACTTAAGGCATATTTAAGTGTAAGCAGTGGCGGATTGCCTATTCCCATAAATGCAACAACATTTCCTTCGTTATATATAGGAATTGCAATTATTGAATGAACACCTTGTCTTTTTAAATTATCATATTGCAGGGGATCACTATCCTTTATTTCTTCAATATCCTGAATTACGATGTTTCCGCCTTTTTCAAAACACTTATACCAGTTAGCACATACCTCTGGCGGCAGATTCTGAAGATTATCCTTCTTCGGACTTATTCCCTCTGCCGTCCACTCATATGTATTATCATCTCTTCCATATATATTCTTTTCAAATATATAGGTTCTTTCTCCACTAAGTGCTTTACCTATATACCCAAGAAGTGTGCTTATCGTTTCATCAGGTGTATCTGCTGCAAGTGCCACTCTTAAGCCCTCATTGACAAGAGCCTCAGTTTCTCTGTACTTTTGGATAAGCTTATCCTGTGCAAGCTCCTCACTTATATCTATGCCTATTTCCAGCCTGTACTTTCTGTTTCCTTCACCCTCTATCAGTGTATCCTTTATTATCATATATTTATCTAATACAGGATTATAATAACGCCATTCCTCAAAGGCTCCTGGTAAAAGTCTGCTGTTATTGCACATACCACATTTAACAGAAGCTTTTTGTAATACCTCATAACACTTCCGGCCTTTTATATCCTCTATTGATTCTAAGCCATACGCTTTCAATGCTTTATGATTCATATATACAATCTCATTGGTTTCTATATCTGTTGCATATACATATTCATTCAGATTTATAAAAAAATCCCCTATTTCTTTTATATTTTTCATACGCATGTCTCCCTTTATTATTGAATCTGTAATATTCCCCATTCATTAAACGAATCAGCATATTCTATATATAATTTCTCCGTAACAGCCCCTGTTTCTTTTACATTTATATCACTTTGTTATTTTTTTATCAATGCGTAGTATAATATTTTTATTATTTTTTCATGCATATTATACCACAATATTTGCACAGCTTTTCAGCGCACATACAAAGTTCCGTAAGGAACTTTTAAGATGAGCA